>CEQG01010286.1_pt1 | contig 26189 bp, 18 predicted proteins | sample 350301 | NCBI WGS metagenome assembly CEQG01 (sample SAMEA2621242, study PRJEB7988) | marine metagenome | isolation source: saline water (ENVO:00002010), including | reverse complement strand
TGTGGGAGAGTATGTCATCGCCTTTCTTTTGAAACCCTATCCATAACCGGATAGGGTTTTTTGTTTTTAGGTACACTTGCATTGCCTAAAGCTTCAGTATGTTTCGTCTTTTAGCAAATCAAATTATATTATAAGATTTCAATGTTTCAAACTAATCCTATGCTATTTAACGATTTGATAAGCTAACATGACGATATTTTGATACTATCGCTATAACTCTTGCGTTAAAGTTTTATAAATTTGCTAAATTTAAATTTGGTAACGGTTAAGGGGGAATGATAAAAAAATGGTTTGTATCAGTATTTATACTGCTAATGGGTTTAAACTCATTCGCACAGCTTGACGACTTTAGTTTAGATGTTACTGTAGCTGATGAAACCTGCGATGATAATGCATCACTCACCTTTACAATTACAGGTGCTATACCGGGTTCAACCTTTCTTTACACAGTATATAAATTACCAGATGTGGTAAATCCTGTAGAGGTTACTAATGCAGATACTGTTACTAATTTAGATTCGGGAACCTACCTTGTTGTTGCTGAACAATCTCTAAACGGGGAATCTCTCTCTGTAGAACAGGAAGTGGTTATAGAGAATGCAATAGAACCTCTTACTTACACCATATCATCATTTAGCCAAAACTGTACAACAGGAGGTGTTGTAACAATAACAACAACATCGGGTATGGCTGCTGAATATGAAATTATTTCGGGACCTGAAACAAGGCCGTTACAAACATCAAATGTTTTTCAGGATTTACCTGAAGGGACATATAATATAAGGGTTTTTGATGTATGCGGCCAGGGTGTGGTAACTACTTACACACTTGTTTTAGAGGCTGCAACTCCCGTAGTTTCTGCGCCACAGTTTGAAGATGTAATTACAACCGGCTGTACATCGGCTATTATAACAAACACAATTAGTTATCCGGAAGGTGTTGCAATTAGTTATCCATTAACGGTAACCTACACAATTTATCCACCAGACGGAACTGAAATAACAGATACTGTTATCTATAATGAAGGTGTCCCGAATTTACTGGAGTTGGAATATCAACTTGATCTGTACCCGGGAGAACAATTTACCTACGATATCTCTATTACAAATAGCTGTGGTAACCAGTATGGTAATACAGGTATGGTGGTTAATCCGCTGCCCGAAATTTCAAATAATTTAGTATCACTGCCGTGTGGCGAATATTATCTGACACTTAGTGTGCTTCATTATTCTCCGCCATTTACTATAGACCTGCAGTCTGATGCGGAAGGTTTTAATCCTGTAAGTTATAATCCGGCTCATCCCGGCCCCTTTAATGAAGGCTCTTTAACTTATGGAGGTGAGGGTAACCCCATACCCGAAGGCAACTATACAGCTACTATTACAGATGCCTGTGGCAGGACGGCAAGTTTAGAATTTTCTGTTGATGTTGAGAATCCCGTTATATCAGCTACAGGCAGGAATAATGGTTGCTTCTCCGAATTTGGGCGTATCATAATAGGAATTGCTTCACGGGAAATTGTTTCAGCTGAAATAATTGAAGGGCCTCCCGCTTATATAGAGCAAAACCCGCAGCCTTTTCCGCATGACGTCTCTCCATCAATAAACTCTGCAGGGAGGCTGGTTGTAAATAATCTGCCTGTAGGCGACTATATTGTCCGGATAACAGATGATTGCGGGCAGGTGCATGAAGTACCTGTAAGTGTTCCCGTTTTTGTGGAAAGGGATTTTACAGGAACTACACAGGCTGATTGTACCATTGGTTTTGGTTCCTTAGAAGTATCAAGTGGCAACGGCGCGCTAACAGCAATAACACTTATTGATGCACCGGATGAATATGAACCCGATACACCTGTAGATATATCTGAAGCAATAAATTCTGTTACGGGAGATTTATACCTTGACAGCCTGCCGGAAGGTATTTATGTATTTGAAGGTACAGACGTTTGCGGAATAGTGCGTACGGTAACTGTAAATGTAGTTGGTTACCAGCCTGATGACACACCATTTACTTTTGATCCTAATTGCGGCTCTTTTGATATACTGATGTCTGATACAGATAATATTTCGGTATCACCTACCTATTGGCTCCAGGAGCTAAATACAGAAACAGGCGAGTGGGGACACCCCGCCACCGGCGTGCCCTATCCTGAAGGCACCATACCTACAGAGGATAATTCGTTTCCGCTGTCGAACAACCAGACTACATTTAATTTAACTTTTTCGGGAGATTTCAGGATTATTAAGGCGTTTGAGAGTTTTGGAAACGGTAATCAGGCAAAAAACTGTATAATAGAGCTGGGTGCTTTTAACTACCTTAACAACCCGCGTATAAATAGTTTCTTTAAACTTAACTGTAGTGGTAACCCAGATGATATTTATATAGATGCTGATGGTATAGCACCACTAAATTACTTTTTGATTGACCCCGACACAAACCAGATACTACTGGATAATGGCACTAATAATATATTTTCGGGGCTTGCACCGGGTACATATACATTTCAGGTAGAAGATGATTGTGGTAATGTATCTACTAAAACACAGAATATAAATATACTTCCTGATCTTGTTACTGCAAGTCAGCCTGCAAACCTTTTTGAATGTGTGGAGCCGGGAGAAGAACTCAATTTTGAATTTGACCTTTCGCAGCAAAATGAAACAATACTCGGAAACCAGCCCGCGAACTCTTATACTATTACATATCACTTAACCCTTGCTGATGCTGAAAATGGCACTAATGCCATCTCAGAACAGTTTGAACTCACACAGCCATCTGTTACAATATATGCGAGCCTTGTGCATAATCGTATAACGGTTTGTAATGATGTAGTTTCTTTTACACTAACAATAGCGGAAAATCCTGAGCTTGATATAGAACAGGAATATTATTTGTGCGAAGGCAGCTTTGTAACGGTATCGGCTGGAAACGGATATGATTCTTATTTGTGGTCAACAGGGGAAACATCTTCTTTTATCCTTGTGACTGAACCCGGAGAGTATAGTGTTACTGTTACCAATAATAACTGTTCGGCTGCTGCACAGGTTGTTGTAACGCTTTCGGAACCTGCTACATCTGTATGGATAGATACAGAGGACTGGACTGTAAACAATAATGTTATAAATGTTTCGGCTGCCGGTAATGGGCAGTATGAATATTCGCTTGACGGTATAACATATCAGGCAGGAGGCACATTTACCGGCCTTGAACCCGGTATTTATACTGTTTATGTTCGCGATATAAACGAATGCGGTATTATTGAACAGGAAGTAGTACTGCTGAATTATCCTAAATTTTTTACACCGAACGGAGATGGTATCAACGAAACATGGAGGATACCTTTTTCATGGTTTGAAGAAAATCTTACAGTTGTTGTATTTGACCGCTTCGGCAAGGTAATAACTTCTTTCGATTCTGAAAGCCCGGGTTGGGATGGAACCTACAACGGCAGGCGTCTTCCTTCTACCGACTATTGGTTTTTGGTAACACGTGAAGACGGGCGTGTACACAGAGGCCATTTCTCAATGGTGCGATAGTGTGGAATTTCTACACACTTATTGGTGATTTTGCAATTTATCTACAGTTTAAAAATTCTCACTCTATTTTTACAATCCTTTATTATCTATTGATATATAAGGTGTTATCATCATTTTAAATAATGATGTAAGTATTGGTATGGTTGTTTCATATACTTAAGCAAATCACCTGATATTTGTTTTATGAAAAGTATATTGATAACCGCAACACTGATATTTGGCATTTCTGCTAACGCTGCACGAATGATGATGACTGCTAACCCTTTAAACATCAACACAAGAAAGCAGCGCATGCTGGTAAAGATGAATGCCTATCAGGTACCCTCAAATCTGCTGAAATATTTAAATATAAACAGCCATATGTTTTCAGTTTCTGAAATTGTGGCGACTAACCGGGTGTGAGAACCCATTTATGTAACAAAGAACCATTTAGAATTAAAGTTGGATGTAAGCATATAGTAAGGTGATGAGAAGAATTTTTATTCTTCGACAAGAGGAGACGTAACAGTCTCCTTTTGTTTTTATTAACATACCGAAAGGTGTAAAACGCTTACATTTGCATATAATAAAATTTCCCTATGAGTGCCGAAATACTGGTTATTGACGATGACACCGCTTTTTGTGTTATGCTGAAAACTTTTTTACAGAAAAAAGGTTTCGCCGTAACCAATGCTTTTAGTGCAGGCGAGGCGCAGGAAATTATCAGCAAGAAAACATTTGATGTAGTGCTTACCGACATCCGTATGCCTGATAGCAGCGGCCTTGAAATACTTAAACATGTTAAGAATAATGCACCCGCCACTCAGGTAATTTTAATGACAGGTTACACTGATATTAAAACAGCTGTGAATGCTATGAAATCGGGTGCGTTTGATTATGTGGGCAAGCCTATAAACCCTGATGAAATATTGCACACCATTAAGCAGGCATTGGGTAAAAACGAGACTAAGGTTACTGCAATACCACAGGCGGGTAAAAAACCTGCCAAGGCAGCAGCCGAACTTCCATATGTGAAAGGGACAAGCGGGGAGGCAGAGCGGCTATACGAACACATCAATCTTGTAGGGCCTACCAACATGTCGGTACTTATAATTGGCGATAGCGGTACGGGTAAGGAATATATAGCCCATTCTATACACAAGCAAAGCAGGCGGGCAGATATGCCCTATATAGCCGTTGACTGCGGCGCCATACCCAAAGACCTTGCATCAAGTGAATTCTTTGGGCATATTAAAGGATCGTTTACAGGGGCTGTTAATGATAAGACAGGGCATTTTGAAGCGGCAAATGGCGGTACGTTATTCCTCGATGAAGTGGGCAACCTGTCTTATGAAGTGCAGGTGCAGTTACTGCGTGCGCTTCAGGAACGTAAAATCAAGCCTGTAGGAAGTAATAACGAGATAAGTGTTGATATACGTGTAATTGCGGCAACTAACGAAGATTTGGCAGAAGCTGTTAAGCGTGGTGACTTTAGGGAAGACCTCTATCACAGGCTTAACGAGTTTTGCATAAGGGTGCCACGTCTTGCCGAGCGCACAGATGATATTATGATATTTGCCCATTACTTTTTATCTCAGGCAAATGAAGACCTTGAAAAAGAGATAGAAGGATTTGACAGCGAAGTCGAGGAGCTTTTCCTGGCGTATGACTGGCCGGGTAACCTTCGTGAAATGAAAAACATTATAAAGCGCTCTGTTTTACTGGAGAGAGGCAGGCAAATAACACTTGCCGTGTTACCGCCCGAAATGCAGGAAGCAGCCAAAGCGGCAAGCTCTCTTGCAGGCTACAGTAAGGCTAATGAAGAGCAGGCTATAATGGAAGCGTTAGAGAAAGCCAACTACAACAAATCTAAAGCGGCAAGGTTGCTTGATATTGACAGGAAAACGCTTTATAATAAACTCAAACTGTATAATATCGACCTTTAGGCTACTTCTTCCTGAAGCATAGCCAGCAGCTCGTTAATCTTTATTTCAGCTTTTAGTATAAGGGTTTCAATTTGCCCGATTGGCATTTCCTGTGCGTTATCTTCTATAGGTATAAGCAGCCCTGCAATAGCGTTAGCTTCCATCTGCCTTAGCATTGGTATCATTTTATGGGCCGTTTCACCAAGAGATTGCCGATTGTTATCCGCAGCTGCTTTCTTTAGCGTTTCAATATTCTCTCTTGCACTATCGCTAAAGGTTTCCAGTATGGCTTTTAAAGATTCGTTGTCATCTCCGGTAAACTGGCGCAGGCTTCTAAGGTTATATAATGGGGTGTTGTCGTCATAATGGCGTAGCTGTTTTTTCGCGGCAGGAATTGCTTTATTTCCAAAAATATTAGATATAAGTGCTAATAGGGTTTCAAGCTGTACCGGCTTAGGGTGGCTTGCCGTAAAGCCTTTTCCAGTAAAGTCACTCTCAGTTAGATCACGCTTTCCGGAAAGCGCAATTACAGGCATTGTGGCAATGTTTCTATTATCGTGCTGCCTTACCAGCTTCACAAGATCAAAACCATTCATTTGGGGCATCTGTATATCGGTTAGCAGCAGGTCATAATGCTCCTGTTCCAGGTGTGCAATAACTTCCGCAGCATTAATTTCTGTTACTACCGTTACCGGATATTGTCTAAACAATTCGTGCATCAGCGTTAGCTGCATGGCATCATCATCAGTAATCAGTATCTTTTTCCCTTCGAGATATTTTGTTATATCTTCAGTAATTTCTTTTCCGGCAACAGTATCTCCGGTTTCGCAAGGCACGCAGGGTATCATGATGGCGAATAAAGAACCTTTGCCTTCTTCACTTTCAAGATGTATGGTGCCACCCAGCAGTTCGGTTATCCTTTTAGAAATAGTGAGGCCAAGCCCTGTGCCGCCGAATTTCTTTTCTATGCCACTGTGTGCCTGTGTAAATTCCTTGAATACATCGTCCTGTTTTTCTTTGGCTATACCTATACCCGTATCTATAACAGAGATGTTTATAAAACCATTTTCCAGCCTGCCGGTTACCTCTACAGATCCTTCCTGCGTAAACTTCACGGCGTTGCCTACCAAATTGGTAATAACCTGTTTAATGCGGTAGGGGTCGCTGATAAAGTTACGGTTCAGTTCTTCATCTATATCCCAGTTAAGCTCTATATTTTTATTTATGGCAATGGGCTCCAGTACACGGCAGGTAGCTTCTATTGCATTTTTCATGTTGAAGCTCACTTTTTCTATAGAGATGCTGTTATTTTCGAGCTTAGAAAAGTCAAGAAGATCGTTGACCAATCTCAATATAAAATCAGCAGATTCTTTTATATTGGACAGGTACTGCTTTTGCCTTGGCGGCATTTCCGATTCTTTCAGCAGGTCATAAAAACCTATTATGCTGCCAAGTGGTGTGCGTATATCATGCGTAACGGTAGCCATAAGCATACTTTTGCTGCGCAGCAGGTTTTCATTTTCTTTGTTAAGCACTTCAAGCTGCCTGCGGTAATTTTGGTTACTGGTAAGGTCGCGTATAATAACCCAGGCCAGTGCGAGTAGTATAAGAAAACTGGCTGCACCTACCCACGCCATAGTATCGGCGGTTTTTGCAAGCGCGTTTCTTGATTCTTTAATCTGGTCGTATGATTTTTGCAGGAAATCATTCTCTACAGAAGAAAGTATCACCCTTAGCTGGTCTGATATTACCCGGCTTTCATCCAGCAGCTTTTGTTCTTTTTGTAACAGTTGGTATTGCAACAGGTCATCCCTCCGGATGAGCCTGCGCAGCACCTTGTCAAAAACAATAGCAAGCGAGTCGTTACTCATTTGCAGCTTTCGGATAGAATCGAGCTGTTGCTGTGTTAAAAGCGAATTGGCAAGGTTTTCCCACTGATAGCGGCGCGATACCGGTACCGGCTTGAGTGTGCCCCTTACAGAGTCTTTTGCATTATAAATACTGCTTATAGCGCTCGTGAAAGTATTTTTCCGGTTATACTCCTTCCTGTAATTGATTATCTCCTGCACGCTGTTCTTTTTGCGTTCCAGCAGCATCTGCACAGTATCAAATTTTTGTACCTGTGCAGGCTCGGCTTCACTTTTTATAGCTTCAATTTCGCGGTTAACGCTGTCTAATGCCTGTGTATATTTGTCAAAATCGGCAGGGTTCGCGGTGAGTATGCTGTTCCTGGCAAGTGATTCTGATGCGTAAAGGCTTGCAAGGGTGTTGCTGATTTTTAATATTTTGCGGTTATCGCTGTTGCCGGGATCAGGTGCGGCAATTTTAGAGATTTCGGTATATACAAACCAAACGGATACAACCGCTGTAACAAACAGCAGGATGTATCCGCCTATAACTTTATATTTTACAGCCTTTGGCTTTTGTACCATATACTAAAGGTAACAGTTTTTTCTGTATAGAAAACGGCAAAGGCAGGGTAAAAGTATTGCTGTTGTTTCCTTAGCTTTTTACTATTACCCTTAAAAAGCTTATTTCTTCTTTAAGGTGCTGTATCTCTGCCCTCAGGCTTTCTACCAGTATGTCATAAACTTCTTTGTTACCCTGAGCCATGCTGCCGTTTTCGCCGCTGCCGGCGTCGGTTTCGTTAAAAAGCGCAGAAATACTTATATCCAGGATGCGTGCTATTTTTAAAAGTTTTACCACGTTAAGCCTCCTGTCATCTTTTTCAAGGCGGCCATAGTTACTTTGTGTAACATCAAGTTGTACCGCCATGGCTTCCTGAGTAATTCCTTTTTCCTCTCTCAGCCTTTTGATTTTTTGCCCGATTACGTTCATTATGTATTAGTTTAGATGTGTTTAATTAAAATATAACTACCTATTAAGGTTTTAGCTTGAATGGAAATCCTAAATTTGAATATAATTCAGATTGTAGCTATTCAGGCTGCCTGTAAGGCTCTTACAAAAAAGAACGTATCTGCTCATTTTTGTTGTATAAAATTAGCAGACTGGCAAAGTAAATAAAACTTCATTGCTTTATTTTCGATATAAAGCAGTGTTTAATCGATAAAACACAAATAAAATATGAATAGATAATTACTTTTTGATAGTCAATTTTTAATTCTGAATCTTAAATACTGATGTTATGGTGATAAATGTATATGATAACCAAAAAGGCTATTGCCAAATGCTACAGGATATAGCCCCAAACGGAATAAAGTTTAAATGCATTGGTATGAACAGCCCGGCCCCGGCGCCCAAAGGGAGCCTTGTAATCTTCTTTCTTTCGGATGAGATAGAGTTTATGGATTTTGTGAAACTTTACAGTCCCGAAATTAACTTAATACTTTGCGGTAACGGTAATGTAAGCAGTAGTATAACAAAGCTGGCTAACATTAAGTATGTTGATATAAACCTTACCAGAGAAGATCTTATTGAAGTCCTGCTGCATGTTGTGCAGGAGTATAAATTAAAAACCCCCGTTGAGTAACGGGGGCCTTTCTTATTCTGCTATTATAGCTCTCGAAATTACTATTTTCTGTATTTCTGATGTGCCTTCATAAATCTGGGTTATTTTGGCATCACGCATAAGCCTTTCTACATGGTATTCTTTTACGTAGCCATTACCGCCGTGTATCTGTACGGCTTCTATGGTAGTGTCCATCGCAACCTGAGAAGCATAGAGTTTTGCCATTGCGCCGCTTAGGTCATAGTTTAGGTGATTATCTTTATCCCACGCGGCTTTAAGGCAAAGGTGGCGTGCAGCTTCTATCTGTACTGCCATATCAGCAAGCTTAAAGGCAATTGCCTGGTGGTTGCATATCTCTGTACCAAAAGCCTTACGCTCTTTAGAATATTTAAGTGCAAGCTCATAAGCGCCTGATGCTATACCCAACGCTTGTGATGCTATACCAATACGTCCGCCGGCAAGGGTTTTCATGGCAAACTTAAAGCCGAAACCATCTTCACCAATGCGGTTTTCTTTAGGTACTTTAACATCGGTAAACATTAAAGAGTGCGTGTCAGACCCACGGATACCAAGTTTTTGCTCTTTAGCGCCTATTTCAAACCCTGGCATTCCTTTTTCTACTATAAGGGCGTTTATGCCCCTGTGCCTTTTATCAATATCGGTTTGTGCAATTACAAGATATACATCGGCTGTGCTGCCATTGGTAATCCAGTTTTTGGTACCGTTAAGCAGGTAATGGTCACCTTTATCTATTGCTGTTGTTTTTTGAGAGGTGGCATCACTGCCCGCTTCCGGCTCAGAAAGGCAGAATGCACCTATAATTTCGCCGGTTGCCAGCCTCGTCAGGTATTTTTGCTTTTGCTCTTCTGTACCAAAAGTCTGAAGCCCCCAGCATACCAGTGAATTGTTTACAGACATTACCACAGATGCCGAAGCGTCTATCTTAGAGATTTCTTCCATAGCGAGCACATATGATATGGTGTCAAGGCCGCTGCCGCCATACTTAGGGTCAACCATCATGCCCATAAAGCCAAGCTCGCCCATTTTCTTTATCTGCTCAGTCGGGAAAATCTGCTTTTCGTCCCTTTCTATCACACCGGGCAGCAATTCAGTCTGGGCAAAATCCCTTGCAGCCTTCTGTATCATCAGGTGTTCTTCGGTAAGTTTAAAATCCATAAGTATATTAGATAAGTTTTTGTTTTATTGTGCCCAAATGTAACGATTAATTGCTGAATTTTCAACAGGATTATTTACTTTTAGCCTATGAAAAGCGAGAACTATAACGTTTTAGGAGTTATGTCGGGCACTTCGATGGATGGTATTGACCTTGCGCATGTTACGCTGTCTGTAACTAACAATAAATGGAGCTATGCCATACATGAAGCAGAGACTGTTCCGTATCCTGACGAATGGGTTGTGAGGCTTAAAGAAGCAGTTAATTATAACGAAGATGCCCTTTTAGTCTTAGATGATGATTACACCATTTTTTTAGCAGGAGTTATTTCTTCTTTCATAATTAAGCATTCATTAAATGATCTTGATGCTGTTTGTTCCCACGGGCATACTGTGCTGCATCAGCCCAAAAAAAGGATTACCTTACAAATTGGCAACAAACCTACATTGGCAAAACTTACAGGATTAAAAATAATTTGTAACTTCAGGATTCAGGATGTGCAAATGGGTGGGCAGGGCGCTCCTTTAGTTCCGGTAGGCGACAGGCTTTTATTCAGCGATTATGATTTCTGCCTTAACCTTGGTGGGTTTTCTAACATTTCTTTTGAAGATATTGGCAACCGAATTGCTTATGATATTTCTCCTGTAAACACCGTACTTAATTTTTATGCAAACCAGCTTGGCCTGCCGTATGACAACGGGGGTGCTATAGCACGTTCGGGCAGTGTAGTTCCCTTTTTACTGGATGCACTTAACGGGCTCGATTATTATAAAAAAAGTTATCCTAAATCATTAGGTTTTGAATATGTTAGGGATGCAGTGCTGCCGCTAATGGAAGAGAGCAGTGCCGGCATTCCTGAAAAGCTGCGTACGTTTACAACACATGTTGCCATGCAGCTTGCAAAAGAGATTTTGACAATTAAACCCGCAGGTAAACTACTTATTACGGGCGGGGGCGCTTACAATAGCTTTCTTATTGATCAATTAAAGACAATGTTGCCTGATGTTGCTGTTGTAATTCCTGACGATAAAACCATTCAGTTTAAAGAAGCACTGATATTTGCCCTGCTTGGAGTGTTAAAGCTCAAAGACGAAATAAATGTTTTGGCAAGTGTAACGGGTGCACCAAATAACCATTGCTCGGGTTATATTTTTGAGCCTTAAATAATGCCTATTTTTTTAATGGCTTCTATAAGTTCATAATCATCACCACCCTTACCCTGAAGCAGCATGTTCTTCATGCGGGCTTTCCGCTTTTCTATGGCGCTTAAAGAAAGCGGTACATAATTAGGTATATTCTTGGTGAGTATTCCCTCGCTAAGGCGCATTAATATCTGTTTGTCATAACTGTCGAGCTTAAAATTATCAAACACCTTTTCTTTTAGCGACTTTACAATTTTATTGCTCAGGTAGGTATCGCCGTTTTCAAATACAATTTTAAAGGCATTAAGAAATTCATCAATATCTATGTCGCTCTTGCATAGAATGCCTTGCGGGTTTATTTCTTTAATAAGCCTGTCAACAAGCGCTGCCTCGCTGTGCATGGTCAGTATAATTATAATACATTCAGGTAATGTATTCCTTATCAGCAGGCCAAGGTCGAAGCCGGAAAATATATTTTTATCAGGATAGGGTGGCAGGCTCAGGTCGAGATAGGCAATATCAAAAGGCTTTCCTGATTCGTTAGATTCCATTATAAGCCTGTAAGCCTCTTCACAATCCAGCGCTTTTGTGAATACCAGGTTATAGCCTTCAAAATTTTCTTCAGACAGCACATTTATATACCCGTTAACTGTCATAGGATGGTCGTCAACGATCAAGATATTAAGGTCCTGCTGCATAAATTAGGTTTAGTTGTCTGGCAAATTTAACAAATTTTACGGTTTTACCGTAAAATTAACATTTCAATAATTTCTAATTTGCAAAAAAATTTTTCAAAAATTTTACGTGCAGTATTCTTACCTTATTATAGATGATAACGAAGCACATGTACAGGAAACCCTTTCGGCATTTGAGGGTTTCCCGGAATATTATTGTGTAGGTATTGCAGGGAATAAGGCCGATGCAGTAAATAAAATACTCGAGCTGCAGCCGCATATCGTTTTTCTGGAAGTTAACCCAAAAAAGAAAAACACAGGGCTTTCGCTTGCAGTGATAACAGATCTTTACCAGTACCTCGACAGGCTGCCTTATTTTGTTGTACTTACTGCCACACAAAAATTTGCTTTTGATGCCATTAAAGCCGGGGTGCAGGACTACCTGCTAAAGCCGCTTGACCGTTTCGAACTGCGTAAAACACTTTTCAGGTTCCAGAAAACCAACCCCGAAACGGTTAATGATACGATTTGTATTCGCTCATATGGTGACTATCAGTTCATATCGTTACATGATATAGTTTACCTGCAGGCGGATAATAACACTACCGACTTTTATCTTACCAGCGGCAGGAAACTTACAGCTTATAAAACCCTTAAGCATTATGAAGCCAATTTGCCATTATTCTTTTATCGCATACATAACAGTTATATTGTAAATAGCAACCATGTGTCGAGAATAAATACAGGCAAATCGTTATGCTACCTTAATAACGGTGAAGTATCTATCTCTTTTTCCAAAACTTTCAAGGATAACATAGATACGATTATACGAAAAATAGCTCCTGAATATTTATAAAAAGGCTATTCACCACGAAAATCAGTCGAGTTACTCGCAGACTTGGGTAATCTACAAAACACCTTGTAAATCATGGCAATAGCCTGATTTATGCCCCTATATTTGTATCAGAAATAACAACTGCAGTGTTATTCTAAAACGAGAAAAAATTGAATATAACACACATCTGACACAAAAATTTTGAATATCATGAAAAAAAATCTTCTTATCTTAGGTTTAGTAGCTTTCTTAGGTCTTTCTGCTGTATCATGCTCTGCTGACGACAGTTATGTAAATGACGACTCACAATCTAATTATATACCGCCGGTAGATAACGGTGATAAAGAGTTCCCTAAACCACCAATGAAACCGTAACTAAAAAGTTATTATAAAATATATTATTTTTGAGGGCAATGGTACTGATAACCATTGCCCTCAAAAATTTGAATACATTCTTAAAAATACTACTTCTTTTTGTTCTTGCGCTTATTGCGGTGCATTGCAACTCGCCCGAAAGAAAAGCACAGTTTAAAACAAAAGCAGGCAGTTATCTTGATAAATCACAAAGTCCCGAACTTTCTGCCGAGCAGCAGATTGATTATATAGATTCGGCTTATGCCGAATTATCTTCAGGAAACCAGATAGATTCTTTAACGCAGTTTTTATACAGGCGCACAATTGCTGCTTATTACAACCAGCAGCGCTATGACAGGGCTATAGCCGTGGGTACAAAAGCCTATAATCTTGCTGAAGAAGCAGGAGACACGCTTGCAATGGCCGACATGCTGTACCGGAAAGGTGAAGTATATTTTGCACAGGGCCTTAATGACACTGCTTTTAGTTTTTATGACCAGGCAGAAAAGCTGTACCAAAAAATAGGCAGTGATGAAAATAAGGGTGAAATACTACTTAACAAAGCCTTTATATATTATTATATTGGTGAATATGTTCTAAGCGAGGTTAAAGGTATACAGGCGCTTACAATACTTCAGAATCAGGATAAAACAATGGCTGTTTACAGTGGTAACAATCTTATTGCCACATCTCTTGAAGAGCAGAACAACACAGAGGAAGCAATGGCTTACTATAACAAAGCCTTAAAGCTGTTAGGAAAGCTTAAAGAAGAAGGATATCCTGCTTCGCTGATAGATTACTACCGTGCTTCTACATATAACAATATGGGCGGCGTTTATATAAAAGAAGAGGAATATGCCGATGCAATTTCGTTATATACAGAGGCCTTGGAGTATGATGTTATTAAGACCGATTATCCGCCTTTATATGCTAAGCTCCTTAATAACCTTGCATATGCTAAGTTTAAACTTGGCGACCATAAAAACCTGCCTGAACTGTTTTTTAAATCGCTAAAAATTCGTGATTCTTTAGATTTACAGGCAGGCGTGGTAGCAAGTTATATTCATTTAGGCGAATATTATGCCTACCAAAAAGATACCGCTACAGCACTTTCTTATTTAGAAACCGCCTATAAATCTGCCAAAGATTTAAAAAGCCATTTTGATATACTCAACAGCCTCAAATTACTATCAGAACTGGATAAAGAAAAAGGGATTTACTACTCCAGCCGCCGCTTTATTGTGAGTGACAGCCTGGCCGAAATTGCCCGGTCAAACAGGGAAAAATATGCCAGGATAGAATATGAGACTGATAGGTTAATGGATGAAAAAGAAGCCCTTGTAAAGAAGAACAGCTTTATAATAGGTGTTTCGGCAGTTATACTATTATTTATCGCAGCTATATTCATAATATACTATCTTAACTCGCGCAACAAAGAGCTTTTGCTGGTGCAGGAACAACAAAAAGCAAATGAGGAGGTGTACCAGCTAATGGAAGAGCAGCAGCAGAAAATAGATATGGCCCGCAAGGAAGAGAAAGACAGAATTGCCATGGAGCTGCATGACGGCATACTCAATAATATTTATGCTGTAAGGCTAAACCTGGAATTTATCAATAAAAAAGCCGATGAAGAATCTGTAGAGAAACGCAAAGGGTTTATTAAAGAGCTCCAAAGCGTTGAAACGGAGATAAGGGCTATATCGCACGACCTTAGCCGTAATGCAATGCTGGTTAACCAAAAGAGTTTTGAAAGTGTTTTGGAATATATGATTACATCTCAGAAGAATGATTTCGAAACCTTGTTTGAAGCGGATATTGATAAAGATATTGACTGGGATAGCCTATCGGGTATCTTTAAGGTAAACATCTACAGAATCGTTCAGGAAACGCTGCAAAATATAAACAAATATGCCAAAGCAAATTTTGCAAGGGTAGAAATTAAGGAAGAGGATAAAACAATTGTAATAGTGGTTACTGATGATGGTGTTGGTTTCGACCCTAAAACAGTAAAAGGTGGTATAGGCATCAAAAATCTTAAAAAGCGTGTAGCTTCTTTAAACGGTACTTTAGATATTACTTCGAAACCCGGAGAAGGCTCTGCAATAAAGGTCGTGTTTCCTCTTTAAGTGAAAAAATTAAAGAATTCACAAATATTAGTTTTATATATTTGTGGCAATTAAACAAAACAACAACAAATGAAAGATTTACTTAGTAAATTCGAAAATAAACAACCTGAAATCGTATTTAACTGGAAGGACAGCGAGACTGAAGCCGAAGGGTGGACAGTTATAAATTCTTTACGCGGTGGTGCTGCCGGTGGCGGTACGCGCATGAGAAAAGGACTTGATATGAATGAAGTACTTTCGCTTGCCAAAACCATGGAAGTAAAGTTTACAGTATCAGGGCCGGGTATTGGCGGTGCCAAGTCAGGCATTAACTTTGACCCTGCCGACCCGCGTAAGAAAGGGGTTTTACAGCGTTGGTATAAAGCGGTTTCGCCACTGTTGAAAAGCTACTACGGTACTGGTGGTGACCTTAATGTTGATGAAATTCATGAGGTAATACCAATGACGGAAGAGTGTGGTGTGTGGCATCCGCAGGAAGGTGTTTTTAATGGTTATTTTAAGCCTACAGAGGCAGACAAGATAAACAGGATAGGCCAGCTTCGCCAGGGAGTAATTAAGGTTATTGAGAACCCGGCTTTTTCTCCGGATGTAAATAAAAAATATACTGTTGCCGATATGATTACCGGTTACGGCGTTGCAGAAGCAGTGCGTCATTTCTATACTATTTATGGCGGAGATGTAAAAGGTAAAAAAGCAATAGTGCAGGGCTTTGGTAACGTGGGTAGCGCAGCAGCCTTTTATCTTGCCGAGATGGGTGCTAAGGTTATCGGAATAATTGACCGTGACGGTGGTGTTATCAACAAAGAAGGCTTTAGCTTTGAGCAGATAAGAGAATTGTTCCTTAACAAAGACGGAAACAAGCTTGTTGCCGAAAATATGATTCCGTTTGAGCAGATAAATGCTGAGATATGGAATGCCGGTGCAGAGATTTTTGCTCCGTGTGCGGCTTCAAGGCTTGTAACAAAAGAGCAGGTAGAGGCCATGATAGCCGGAGGATTAGAGGTTATATCCTGCGGTGCAAACGTGCCGTTTGCCGATAAAGAAATCTTCTTCGGTCCTATAATGGAAGCAACAGACAGTAAAGTGAGCCTGATACCAGACTTTATCTCAAACTGTGGTATGGCAAGGGTATTTGCCTACTTTATGGAGAAAAAAGTGAGTATGACAGATGAGGCTGTATTTAACGATACTTCTGAAACTATAAGAAAAGCAATAGAAAATGTACATGCAAAGAACAGCAGCAAGGTTAACATTAGTCGTACTGCTTTTGAAATTGCATTACAACAATTAGTATAATTTCTTTAAGAAATAGTAATTTTAATGGCAGGATTTAAGTTCTGCCATTTTTTATTTATGAATTACCAGGAAACCACCCAATGGATGTTCAGCCGGCTGCCAATGTACCAGCAACAGGGGGCATCTGCTTATAAAAAAGACCTTACCAATACAATTCTGCTTTCTGCCCATTTAGGTAACCCCGAGCGAAGGATTAAAACAATCCACGTTGCCGGTACAAATGGTAAAGGATCAGTGTCTAACATGCTGGCATCAGTTTTACAGGAGGCAGGCTATAAAACAGGGTTGTACACATCGCCACATTTAAAAGACTTCAGGGAGCGAATAAAAATTAACGGACAGGACATCCCTGAAGAGGCTGTTTGCAGCTTTATAGCTCAAAATAAAGTTTTTTTTGAGGAGAACCAGCTCAGCTTTTTTGAAATGACAGTGGGCCTTGCCTTTGATTATTTTGATAAAGAAAATGTAGATGTAGCCGTTATAGAAACCGGTATGGGCGGCAGGCTCGATTCTACCAACATCATCACGCCGCTGGTTTCAGTCATAACCAATATAGGTTTTGACCATATGCAGTTCCTGGGAAATACAGAAGAAGCCATAGCAGGCGAAAAAGCAGGTATTATTAAAAACAATATTCCAATTGTTATTGGCGAACATACTGATATCACAAAAAAAGTTTTTACAGGTAAAGCGCTGGCAACAGGTTCGGACATATATTTTGCACAAGATGAGGTTATAGCAGATTACCCTTCAGATCTTACCGGGGCTTATCAGGCTAATAATAAAAAGACAGTGCTAAAAACAATAGCTTTACTACAAAAACATTTTAATATCACTGAAGATAATATAAGGAATGGCTTGCTTAATGTAAAGCGCAATACGGGTTTTATAGGCAGGTGGCAGCAAATTAATGATAAGCCTGTCGCTGTTTGCGATACAGCACATAATGCACATGGTTTAAAAATTGTAGTGCAACAGCTACTGCAGCAGCCGTTTGAAAAATTACATATTGTTTTCGGCGTAGTTAATGATAAAGACCTTACTGATATATTGCCTTTATTACCCAAAGCTGCCGAATATTACTTTTGCCGCCCTGATGTCCCGCGGGGGCTGGATGCAGAGGTTTTACAACAAAATGCGGCTGAGCAGGGCTTAAGTGGAGAGGTATATCCCTCGGTTACAGCGGCATACAAAGCCGCTTTAAGTAATGCATCGGCCGATGATTTTATTTATATTGGCGGCAGTACATTTGTTGTAGCAGAAATTTTATAATTTTTTAAAATTATGTTTGCAAATACCAAAAACTGGGCTATATTTGCACTCGCAATACGGAACTGATAACAGCCAAGTATAGCAAAACATATTGGGGCGATTAGCTCAGCTGGTTCAGAGCACCTCGTTTACACCGAGGGGGTCGGGGGTTCGAACCCCTCATCGCCCACCACAAATTAACTTTATATCATTATAAAGTACATTAAAACAATGAAAACCTGCAAGTTACGGCTTTGCAGGTTTTTTATTTTTACCCCTGCACCATCAAAATTTTCAAAAATCCACAAAGTTTTTGTGGCAAATCTGTGGCAATTTCAAATTAAAAAAAAATTGCCACAAAAACAGGTTTAAGTTTTTGATTATCAACAGGTAAAGCTGCTTAACGACTTGATTTGAAAGCACTATAATTCGACATTTATTAATTTTTAAAACGTTGAATTTATGTTAGAGAACAGTTTCGGAATTACCTTCTTCTTGAAGAGTTCCACAAAAGGCACAAAAGAAAGGTATGTTTACCTGAGAATTACAGTAGATGGTATACCCAAAGAAACATCTACAAAACGCAAATGGGAAGTTGACCGCTGGAGCCAAAGGACAGAACGCGCAACGGGCAGCAGAGAGGATGCAAAAGTCTTAAACTTCTTCTTGGATGCGCTGTACATGAAAATCCAGCAATTCAAAAGTGAGCTCATGTTAACCGGGCATCCAATCACAACTCAAAAGATCATGGATTTTGTAATGGGCAAGAATGTTTCAAAAGCAAAGGTTGTCCAGGAATTCCAAAAACACAATGATGAACTTTTAGCTTTAGTCGAAAAGGGGGAATATGCCATAGGTACGCACGTCCGTTTCGAGATCGCCAAGAAGCATGTGAAAGATTACCTGCGTTACAAATACAACGTGGAAGATATGGATTTCCATGAACTCAACTTTGAGTTCATAAAGGATTATGAGTTTTACCTAAAGACGGTTAAGAACATCAGCCATAACACGGCGGTAAAGTACATTACCAACTTTAAGAAGATTGTACTGCTTGCCATTGATAAGGAAATCATAACCGCAGACCCCTTCAAGCGGTTTAAGGCAAAAAAAATCAAGGTTCCTAAAAAGCCACTCAGCGCCTATGAACTTGCCCAGCTTGAAAACCACACCTTTTCTACCCCACGCCTCGCCACCGTACGGGATGTATTCGTATTCCAGTGCTATACCGGGCTGGCCTACATAGATGCATTTAACCTGAAGAAGTCGGATATCAAATTTGGGATTGACGGCGAGATGTGGATTATTACCGAACGGCAGAAAACCGGAAGTAGTATTAATATCCCACTCCTACCAAAAGCTAAAGCCATCATGGAACGCTACAAAGAACATAAGCTTTGTCTGGAGCGTAATTCTGTGCTACCTGTAACCTCCAACCAAAAGATGAATGCATACCTGAAGGAAATAGCTGACCTGTGCGGCATCGAAAGCACATTGAATACCCATAAGGCCAGGCGTACCTTCGGAAGCACCGTAACCCTCAATAATGACGTACCTATTCATGTGGTAAAAGAATTACTGGGACACCAGTCGGTAAAGCAAACCGAAGAGTATGCCATAACCGAGCAACAGTCTGTTGGAAGGGAAATGAAACAGTTGCAAATGAGGCTGAGCAGTAAGGAAACCACACCAGAGCCACCTTCACCGGATATCATATCCAAAATGCAGCAGGAAATACAGGAACTGAAAGAGCTGCTTGCATTATCTCACGGAACTACTCATCTTAAAAAGGTTTAAATCATGGAAGATAATTTTGTTGAAATAGTTCAAATCATAAAACAGTCACGCTTAAATGCGATTAAAGCTGTAAATGCGGAATTAATAAACTTATACTGGAATGTGGGTATGTACATTAACTCCAAAATACAGTATTCAGATTGGGGGGATAAAACAGTAACAGACTTAGCATTATACCTCCAAAAGAATAATCCTGAATTAAAAGGATTTGGAAAAAGGGGCTTGTATAAAATGATTCAGTTTTATGAAACATACCCAATTAATCATGAATTTATAACGTATAAAAATAATTTAAAAAACTCTGATAATAAGGAGTTTGCAATTGTGCCATCACTGATGGCACAATTTGAGCCTGTCGATATTAAAGGTAGCCTTTTGACTAAAATTAGTTGGACACATCATATAGTTATCTTCTCAAGAAGTAAGGTCGAAGAAGAACGCAAATTCTACATATACCAGTCAATTAAAGAAGGTTATAGTGTACGTGAACTTGAACGACAGATTTCAGCCAGTTTATTTGAAAGGAATATGCTTGGACAGGTAAATATTAAGTTGCCAAAAACAGAACAAGCACATGGATTTAAACAGTTATTTAAAGACAGCTACATCTTTGATTTTCTAAATCTACCTGAATCCCACAGTGAAAGTGATTTGCAGAAAGGGCTTATAAATCGTATGAAAGATTTTATTCTGGAACTTGGTCGTGATTTTATTTTTATGGGAGATGAATATAAGCTCGAAGTCGGCAACAGTGAGTTTTACATTGACTTATTGTTTTATCATCGCGGCCTACAGTGTCTTGTTGCTTTTGAGTTGAAAGCGGGTAAATTCAAACCGGAGCATATCGGGCAACTTAATTTCTATCTCGAAGCACTTGACAGAGACGTAAAGAAAGAACATGAAAATCCGAGTATTGGTATCTTGCTTTGTAAAGATAAGGATAATCAGGTAGTAGAATACGCATTAAGCAGGAGCCTTTCACCTACAATGGTTGCCGAATATCGCACGCAACTTCCTGACAAGGAACTGTTACAGCAAAAGTTCAGCGATATTTTTGAAGAAGAAGAACCAAATAGTGATCAAGATTAAAACTAAAAACGTTACCAATATGGTAACGTTTTTTTTATATTTGCTTTTTTAAACCAGACTAGATGCTACGATTGATCAGAACCGCAGAGCAATATGAAGATACCCTTGCTCGTATCTACGAACTTATGCAACTCGACTTACAACCGGATACCGAAGAATCCGATGAATTGGAAATCCTTTCGATGCTGGTTAAAAAATATGATAATGAGCATTATCCTGTTCCTGAACCTTCCCCCATAGAGGCAATCAAATGCAGGATGGAACAATTAAACATTTCAGATGCTGAACTTTCAGAAATCTTAGGTGCACGTTCACGGAAATCTGAAATCCTGTCCGGGAAAAGAAAGCTTAGCCTTTCAATGATACGAGCCTTAAAAGAAAGATTGAATATATCTGCGGATATATTAATAAAACTATAATAAATAACTTATAGTACGGAACTTTTACTGTTTAGTTTAGTCTTGTCTTCTATTGGAAAAGTTTACTAAGTAACGGAAGTATTTAAAACCAAGTGATACCGAATTTTTATTATAGATTATTTAAAAAGTAATATCATTCCAATCTACTTTATTTTCATCAGTTTCTTTGTTTATGCGGTTTTCAACTGCTTCAATAAACTTGATCATGCTGGAAATGCTATTGAAAATTAAAACACTTTCCTCATAATTGAGAATAGGATTATCGTGAGCAAAACTTTTATTATTTCTTACGTGATTAAAAGAATCTAAATTACCAATAGAAGTTTTCAGAATTCTGACAGTCATTTCACTTTCTAAGTGATTATTTCCGGTCAGAAATTTTATGTATTTACCAAATAAACTGTGCAGAGCCTCGTCCGCTGAATACTCAATCCCGTGTTTTTTGCATAGTTCACGAATATATTTCACTACAAAAGTATGCAGACGGTCTAACGCGACTTCAGGTAAATTTTTGTCAATACTATCCTTTATGGATTCTGAGAGCTTCTTGAAGTCTAAATCATCTGAATTGGGTTTTATAGCACCGATGTCACTGACTACATTTCCCTGCAACCTTTGGGCTATGATTAGACACTCTTTATATAGTTCTTCAGTACTTTTAAAATCTTCAGCATCTTTGGCTTGCCAAGAATTTGATTGCCGTTCTTTGAGCACTTCAAAGTAATGATTACACATTTCCTCAAGCAATTTTCCAACTATAACATCATCCTCAACAATTATAAATTGTCTTAACCGATTTGCTTTTGAATTTGACGCATAGTGATATATCTCATTATTTATATCCCGGCCAGTAACAACGCCTACAAATTCACGAAAAGTTCTGTCTGAAAAGTCAGCTACGTAACCGCTGCCCATACCTAAAAATTTTTCAACTTTAGCTTTTTCTCTAACATTTATTTCTGACATATTACAGAGTTATAATTACACTAAAATCTTTTTCAAATTAGTTTTCAAGCCAACCGAAATATCAATTTACATATTTTCTGATCACTTTATTACTGATTGGCAACGGTAATAACTTGACCGATCAAGGACACGAAATTCTTTCAAATAAAAGTTGAAAATCTGTAGACTTCATATCTCGTACAAGGTAAATTAAAGAAAGTTTCGCAATTCTTGATTCTGTACTAATTATTTCGTCTTTTATACTTAATAATGAGTTAGATCCGTAAACAAACACAAAAGAAAACTTTCTATTTGATTTAAATAAATTTACAAATTCAGCCTCGGACATATCGTTAGGTGTTCCATTTTGTAAAAATGTAATAGCTCCTCCTCCATAATGTTTGTTACTAATGTTTTGATAGTATGATTTTAAGCCAATACTATTTTCCTCGTCTTTATAAAATGTGAGACTTCTTGCAGCATTGTTGATTTGATTAATTAATATCCGAGTATCCTGTCCAAGCCCTTTCTTAACATGATACATAAATATTCGCTCATCGGTGACCTTTATAATATCCGCCATTTCAATATGATTAAGATAAGCTCTATCACCAACTATAAAGTTATCAATATTTCTGTAACTTTCGTTGTACGGGCCTTCGTAACCCGCAAGCCATGGTTTTAAATTTTCAGGTACATTAGAAGCTTCGAAATCAAAATTCTGGAAAAAAGAATTTGAATAACTATCCAAACTTTCTCTGTAAGCATACCAACTATTGTCCATTTTAAAATATTTCTTCCCTAGATATTCCACCTCACCACATACCCAATTATCAAGACTTGATGGAAATGAAAAAACACCATCATTAGTTAATCTGAACTCACCTTTAGACTCTTTAAGAGAGCTTTTAAATGTTTCTACATTCGAAACATCTATTATTTGCTCTTGATTTAATTGTAAAATTATTGACTGAAAATCTGATGACGAAGAAAATTCGATCACCAAGGCAGCAGCATTCTTTTCATTATAAAACTGTGTTTCAACTGATTTTAAATAATCAAATATATTTGGACTAAAAAAATCTATATTTTCTTTTTTAATGTATTGCTCAAATGCGTGTTCTAAAAGCGCATCATTTAGTGCAGTCTTTAGCGGTCTCAATTCGGAAAGGGGAAGTCTGTAAAATTGATTAAGTTCTACAACTTCTTCACTATTTAAAAGCTCTTTTATTTTAATAATTCTAGTAACTAGTTCATTGTAAGAAAAGTTCGAAGACACCTCTAGAGATGAACTTCCATTTATGGAAAGTTTCTTAGTTGTCTCTCTTTTTTGAACAATTCCTAACTTTTCAAAGTCTTCCTTGTCGATTGACGCTAACATAGTTTTGTAAATCTTTCCAAAATCGTCTTCTGAAGCAAGGCTGTAGTTTTCTCTAAAAAAGCGTTGGGAGCCAAGTTCAATCCCGAATAAACCTAATTGCTCAATCTGCCTTATTTCTGTTGTACTTTTTTTAACCAGTCTAGCAAGAACTTCCATTCCGAAAAAACTATCTATATATTCCTGCAATAAAAAATGGCCGTAGTAGCCTTTTGAAATAACATAAATACATTCATTATCAAATACAAATAAAACAAATGATGAATATTGTATTTTAATGCTCTCCAAGTCAGCTTCTTCTGCTACTATAGACGTTAAAAAGTTATGCCAATATGGTGGTTTGTTATCTGTGGTAAAAGAAAAAAGTCGTGCTGACCAACCCCCGACATTAGAATTATCCGATAGATCAATCTCTTCAAATGAATTCCCACTCTTGTTTACGTAGGTCTGCACTATTTCGCTAATTAATGCATCATTGTCAGCTTTGTCCAAAATTATAGAATCTTGAATTTTATATAGTTTCGCATTTACGGTTTTGGATTTCGCCATTATATAAAGTTGTTGAACTCCCTAGAAATGAGATGATTGTTTTTAAATATAAATTTAGAAACCGAAAAATATGAAATAAAATTATTCAAGAAACCGATTTCGTTAATTTTTTTAACAACCTTAGATTGCGATACAGTAGCGTTTTACAAACTTTGCATAATAAACCATTTTAAAGTCTCTAGATTTATTAGAAATCAGCGGGCAAAAGGTTATATTTATATCTTGTATCTATTCAAAGAATCATTTCGCTAGTAGTACTTTCGTCATAATCTCTAAACTACTTGTATTATGTATATGCGTCATTGTCGGTGCGAGTTTTTTAAAAAGTGTCATCTTTTCTGAACAATAATTCAACCTCACTTCTATATGCCGGATGATAACACGGTGTATAACGAATATAACCCATGACCTGAAGTTCTTTAAAATATTTATGGTATGTAGGTAAAGTCTTGATGTGTGAAAGCGCCATAATTTTACTACGGCTGACCTTAATTATTTTAGGTTGTCCTTGCTTGTAGCCAAGGTACAAGATGGCGCTAAGCAATGCAAAGTGCCATACGTTCAGCGAAGTGTCCCGTTCAAAAAGTTTCAGGTATTTTAAAAGGCTTTGCAGTTCCATAAGGCAGCTATTTGTCATTGAACAAATTCATGATGTCGGCCTTATTGTAGTAATAGGAACCCAGTACTTTTTTATAACGTATTTTACCAGTAACCCGGAGGTTTTGCAGCGAGCCTGCTGATATATCCAGTAGCTTGCGTACCACACGGCTTTTAAGCCAATCCAATGCCGGTTTATTGTGCTGCTCCTTTTCAGATTCTTCAATGATTTTACGGAAATTATCCATCATGACAAGGCCGAACTGCCTTAGGTCATCTTTTGTAACATACTCGCTCATCACTATTCCATTTTCAGTTCATAGCCCTAAAATAGTCTTAGTAATGGCTGGCCTGATAGTGCTGCCATTCGCTGGCAGTACATGTCCATAACTGGTAGCGGAAACCAGAAGGCACTCCCTTCCTCTGTCGGGAAAGCCTTTTAGTTTTTTAGCCTGGTATTGCCAATTTGCAGCTATGCTCCTTTGTCGCTCCGCTGCAAAACGGCAGGTTGTTTTCGTGAGATAGTAATGCTATCTCCTTAATCCTTTTGATTTCTTTTTCATTTGCCGTGCAAATGCCTCTTCTTCATAATCTTCGCTATGCGTTTGCGGGAGCAAACCGCCAAAAATATCGGAGATAGCATTAGCAGCATCCGAAAGGTTTGGATTTATTTTTTCATTTTCTGATAACCCGCTTTGTTTCATTCCCTGACTTGTAACTGAAGATTTTACATCGATTGGATTTGGTAAACTAATTTCCGGTTTGTTGCCGTTATTCCACCAGTCGTTGAAAGTTCCTGCACTAAGATTTTTAGCAAGTTGCGAACCGTTCCATACCGAACGGGATTGATGGTCAATGAATGTGATACCATAGATTCGGTTATCGGGTATCCGGCGGACAATAGTATTGATACCTGCTTCTTTCAAACTTACTTTAAACTCATTTTCGTTTTTAGTTGACAGTATGGCTTTCGCAATGGTGGTTTTGAGTGTTGATCTGTTTGGGCTGTTTCGTAGTTGCATCTTAGATTTTTCGAAATGCGATTGTAATTCAGTATATCCTGCACCTTTTCCGAACAATGAAGCTTTGAATGGATTGCTTGCTTTTTCTCCTTTTTCGTTCAATACAAAATAGACCAGCCCTTGCCGGGCTGTTCCGTTATACTGACCTTTAACCTCTTCAGCGGCAATATTGAACAGTGATAGTAAGGCATTGTAAGTGCCAAGCGTGGTATACTGGTAATATTTCGGGAGGTAACGGATGACAGCTGCAATCTGGCTTTTGATATCACCTGCTTTATAGTTGACTGGCTTAAAAATAGGTTCGGTTCGGTTTTGCTTCTTTTCAACAGCACTTTTCAGGTTGTACTTTCGTTCGAGTTCCCTACAGGCTGTCATAGATATTCTTTTTTCAAAAGAATCGGAGATTTTCCTGCCTTCTTCATCGACACAGACCGTTACAATATGGATATGGCTGCGCTCAATGTCATTGTGCTTAAATACAATAAAGGGTTGCTTACCGTAGCCCATTTCCTTCATGTAATCTTTAGCAATCGCTTTATAATCGTCGTTGCTTACCTTATCATCAGGATCCGGGTTGAGTGAGATATGCACCACCGGCTTCTCCGTTTTTCTGTTGGCTGCAAGGTATGCCT
>CEQG01044653.1_pt1 | contig 26224 bp, 26 predicted proteins | sample 350301 | NCBI WGS metagenome assembly CEQG01 (sample SAMEA2621242, study PRJEB7988) | marine metagenome | isolation source: saline water (ENVO:00002010), including | reverse complement strand
AAGTCCTACTTTTACTTTTCCCATGGCGGATATATCAAAAATTAAAAGTCCAAAATTAAGGAAATTCTTTATTTTTACCGCATTCATTGTGTTAGGCTTTTGCTAAAACACATGTTTATGCTAATAAAAACCTACGGCACCAGGTAAATAAATATGCCGAAAAAGTGCAGGATACTTCCACCTAATACAAACAGGTGCCAAATCGCATGGTTGTAAGGAATCTTTTCTTTTGCATAGAAATAAATGCCAAATGTGTAGCAAAGTCCGCCACCCAAAAGGTAAAGCAAAGCACCGGTATCAACTGTATTTAAAAGTGGCTTTATAGCTATGATAATGAGCCAACCCATGAGTGCATAAAGCGAAAGCGAAAGTTTTTCTGACCTGCGCAGGGGCGAAAACTTAAATATAAAACCGGCTATGGCAAAAGCCCATATAAGCCCGAATATCGTCCAGCCCCAGGCACCTTTAAGCCCAAGCAGTGCAACAGGGGTGTATGTGCCCGCAATAAGGATATAAATGCTCAGGTGGTCTATAACCCTCCAAAACCTTTTTAATTTCAGTTTTACAACCGCATGGTAAATGGTAGAGGCAGAGTAAAGCACAACCAGACTCAGCCCAAAAACGGTACACGCTGCAATTTGTATTGCAGAACCTTTAATGGTACAATATACAAGCATAACAACAAGAGCAGCAACTGATAATACTACACCTGTGCTGTGTGTTATAACATTTAAAAGCTCTTCTTTTTTGCGGTTCTTTTTCGCCATTGTATAATCTTTATACAAAGATAAGAAGGGTACTCATGATTATTTTTAACTTTGGGTTAAAATCTGTAAATATGCAATATAACACAATAGAAAGGGCCGGGATTAAAGTAAGCAGCCTGTCTTTTGGCTGTATGTCTTTAAAAAGTGATACACCTCAAAACGATGCGCTTATTGGTAAAGCTATTGATGCAGGTATTACATTATTTGATACAGCCGATTTATACGAAAAAGGAGAAAATGAAAAGCTATTAGGCAAAGCCATTAAAGGCAGGCATAAGGATATTGCCATATTAACAAAAGTTGGCAACAGGTGGCGCAGCGATGGCAGCGGATGGGACTGGTGTCCGCAAAAGCAATATATTTTAAGTGCGGCAGACGAAAGCCTGAAGCGCCTGCAGACTGATTATATAGATATCTACCTTTTGCACGGCGGTACAACAGAAGACCCTTCGGATGATGTAATTGAAGCTTTTGAAAGGTTAAAAGAACTGGGTAAAATAAGGAGCTACGGGATATCGTCTATACGCCCGAATGTTATACGTAAGTATGTTGCAGATTATAATATTGCAGCAATTATGACGCAATACAGCCTTTTAGACCGTAGGCCGGAAGAAGAAACACTCAAGCTGATGCATAAAAATAATGTTGCAGTACTGGCACGAGGAACCGTAGCCGGCGGGCTTTTAGCCGGGAAACCTGCTTATGACTATCTTGATATGGATACCGAACAAATAAGCAGTATCATTAATAAACTAAACACTACACTCACTGGCAGAGTACTTACAGAAAAGGCTTACCGCTATGTTATGGACAATCCGGCTATAACAACTGCCGTGGCAGGCATTCGCACAGAAAAACAATTAGAGCAGGCACTCGCTGCTGCTGAAGCCGCACCTCTGACTGTGCAGGAGAGAGGAATATTGCAGGATGTGTGGGCAGGCAATAAGTACGTTCAGCACAGGTAGTGCGTGGTTATATATTTCAATTAACAGTTCTTTAACGATTGGTTTTGTATTTTTGAGCACCTTACTATGAAACAAGTCAAAAACATCTCAAACTGCGGTGCAACAACAGCCGCTCATAAACACAATTTGCCTGTATCATGATACTGATTGTAGATGACATACCGGCAAATATCATAGCGCTGAAAAAAATCCTTGAGCTGCATAACCTGCAGGCCGATACGGCAGAATCAGGGGAGGAAGCGCTTAAAAAGATTCTTAAGATAAACTATACCCTTATTATTCTTGATGTGCAGATGCCGGGGATGGATGGCTTTGAGGTTGCCGAAATACTGGCAGGCAGCAACCGTACTAAAGATATACCTGTGATATTTCTTTCAGCGGTAAACAAGCAGAAAAAATTTATTTCTAAAGGTTATGAAACAGGTGGAGTAGATTACATAACCAAACCTGTAGACCCTGATTTGCTTATACTAAAAGTAAAAACGTTTTTAAAGCTGGCAGAGCAGCAAAATGAGCTTAAGGCCATTCGCGATATGCTTAGCAAGGAAATAGAGATAAGAAAAGAAGCACAGGATAACCTTGAAGTTAAAGTTGCCGAGCGCACCAGCGAACTTATGGCAAAAAATGAGGAGCTCGAATTGCGTAACCACGAGTTGCAGCAATTTGCATGGGCAGTATCGCACGACCTTAAAGAACCTGTGCGGAAAATGGAGCTTTTTATTAACATCATAAAAGATAAATATCTTGTTGATGATGAAAAGGCACGGGATTATATTAAAAGGGCAGTGGGCTCGGCGCAGCGCATGTCTAAGCTGATAACCGATTTATTGGACTATTCAAGACTTTCTTCGGGTGCTGACGCTGTAGAGGCCGACCTGAACCTGATTATACAGGAAGTTGTTACTGATTTTGATTATATCATTGAAGATAAAAATGCAAGTGTAACCATAAGTTCATTGCCTGTTATAAAAGGGATACCAAGCCAGTTACGTCAGGTATTTCAAAACCTTATCGGTAACTCATTAAAATTCACGAATGAGGGTGTTACCCCTCAAATCGACATTAATTATGAAAGGCTTGCTGAAAAAGATTTTGAAAGCAGGCCGGATGAGCAGGGGCAGTTTTGTAAAATAACCGTTACTGATAACGGTATCGGGTTCGATGAAAAGTATCTTGATAAAATATTTGTAATATTCCAAGGGCTAAACGACCGCAAGGAATATGAGGGTACAGGCATAGGCCTTGCCATAGCTAAAAAAATAATAGAAAAACATAACGGAATTATTACTGCTAAAAGCAGCCCCGGCAATGGAGCCAGCTTTATGATGATATTGCCCGTTTAATAACAATAACATACGCAAAAACATGAATGGCCAGTTCAGACGCAATTTAATTACAGGTTTCGGTATATCAGTAGTTATACTAATCATCAGTTCGGCAGCCTCTTTTATGAGCATCCGCAAGCTACTGCACAGTAATGAGATGGTTAACCACACTCAGGAAATTATTTATAACCTTAATGAGGGTTCATCTGTGCTTGTAGATGCGCAAACCAGCATGCGTGGCTATTTAATTACTAATAAAAAAGATTTCCTTGCGCAGTATAATGATGCAGAAGCAAGAGCAGATGATTATTTTGACAGGGTAGAACTGCTTACTTCAGATAACCCTGAGCAACAGCAATACCTTAAAAAGCTTGAGCCACTACGAAAGGAATTCTTTGACTATCTTTCTGTTAAGGTAACTGAAAAAAGCCAGGGCAGGGCAATAACAGATACCGATTTGAATGAAGGGCGTCGTATCATGAATGATATACGTACTTTGCTTAAACAGATAGAAGCCAATGAGCAGGAGCTGCTGGCGCAACGTAACGATACCTCGCAGCGTTTTGGCACATACAGCACAATACTTATAGTTGCCGCTGCCATTATAGCGGTACTAATAAGCATCTTTTTCTTTACAAGAATTATTAAAGATTATAACGAACGCGTTAAACTGCAGGCTGAATTACAGCGTAAAGACCGCGAAACAGAAGAGCGTATAAGGGTTATAAGCAACCTTGCAGAACAAATTTCAGATGGTAATTATGATGTAAGGGTTAATGACAGCGAAAAAGATTCACTGGGCAGTGTAGCAGTATCGCTTAATAATATGGCGTTAGCCTTAAGCAACTCATTCAATACACTTGCAGATAACGAGTGGTTGCAGGCAGGCGTGGCACAGCTTAATGAGGTAATGCTCGGCGAGAAGGCAGTAGAGCAGCTTGCCGCAGATGTTATAGAATACCTTGCTGTATATACAGGCAGTAATGCTGGCGTAATATACCTTCTTGAAGGTGAAGAGCTGTTATTTACTGCAGGCTACAGCTATATTCCTGACGAAAAAAGAAAAGCATTAAGGCTTGGTGAGGGGCTAACCGGTCAGTCGGTTGTGTCAGGCAAGATGCTGCATATTTCGGCAGCTACACCAGAAAATGTAACTATAAGCTATGCATTGGGCGAAATTAAGCCTGGTAATATTATTGCACTGCCGTTGCTGGACAGGAGGGTAGCAGGCGCTTTAGAACTTGCCAAGGCAGATGCATTTACACCGCTTGAGACAGAGTTTTTAAAAGCCGTTGCCAATAATATTGCTATAGCCATAACCGCCGCACAAAACAGGAAGCGTGTTCAGGAACTGCTTGAAGAAACACAGGCACAAAGTGAAGAACTGCGCGTTCAGCATACAGAGCTTGAATCGATGAACGCAGAGCTTGAAACACAGACAGAAAAGCTACAGGCATCGGAAGAGGAATTGCGCGTGCAACAGGAAGAGCTTCAGCAAACCAACCAGGAACTGGAAGAGCGAAGCGTGCTCCTTGAGGAGCGTAACCTTGAAATACAAAAGAAAACGGAAGACCTTGAGCTTAGCACACGATATAAGTCAGAGTTTCTTGCCAACATGTCGCACGAGTTGCGCACGCCGCTTAATTCAATATTATTGTTGAGCCGCTTATTGTCAGAAAACAATGACGCAAACATGACCGAAGAGCAGGTAGAGTTTGCCAAAGTGATACAAAGTTCGGGTAACGGGCTGCTTGGGCTTATTGATGAGATACTTGACCTTTCTAAAATAGAAGCGGGTAAGATGGATCTTGAGTTTATGGATATATCGGTAAAAGAGGTTACCGATAACCTTAAAAACCTGTTTACCGAAGTAGCAAAAGAGAAAAATATAGAGTTTAAAATTGATGCTAATGATGCACCGCTGGTAATAAGGACAGACAAGATGCGCCTTGAGCAGATACTTAAAAATCTTATCAGTAATGCAATTAAGTTTACCGCTGAAGGCTCTGTGACACTAAAAATCAAGAAGGCTGAAGGCGGCAAACATGTAGATTTTTCAGTTATAGATACAGGCATAGGCATACCGCCTGAAAAACAGCCGCTAATATTTGAGGCTTTCCAGCAGGCAGACGGCTCAACAAAACGCAAATATGGCGGTACAGGGCTCGGGCTTTCTATCAGCCGGGAGCTTTCTAAACTTCTTGGCGGCGAAATAGCCCTTAGCAGTAAAGTAAATCAGGGAAGTACTTTCACGCTAACTGTACCTGTTATCGGGCAGGCTGGTGTTCATGTAACACCGGAAAAACAAAGTACAGCCGATTTACCTGTAAAGAATGTAAAAACGGCCGATGCTGCCAAATCGGATAAGAAAAACGAAGAGGTGAACCTTTACCTTAGCCAAAGAATACCGGAAGATGTACCGGATGATAAAGATATAATTAAGGATGGTGATAAAGTTATTCTGATAGTTGAAGATGATGTAAACTTTGCTAAAGCATTACTGGATTTTAGCCATCAAAGGGGGTACAAAGGAGTGGTTTCAGTACGGGGCGACCAGGCACTTAACCTTGCACTAATATTCAGGCCGGTAGGTGTATTACTTGACATACAGTTACCAATAATGAGTGGCTGGGAAGTAATGGAGGCGTTAAAGGCAAATCCTGAAACAAAGCATATACCTGTACATATTATGTCGTCTCATAAAGTCAGGAAAGAAAGCCTGCTGAAAGGTGCTGTGAACTTTTTAGATAAGCCTGTTGCTTTTGAACAGATGCCTGAAATTTTTACCCGCATAGAACATATCATTAACAGGGAATCTCAAAAGGTACTCATTTTTGAAGATAACCCTAAGCATGCTCAGGCTTTGGCTTATTTCCTTGGCTCTAATAATATAAACTCAGAAATAAAAAGTGAGATTTCTGATGGAGTATCGGCATTACAACAGGAAAATGTTGATTGTGTAATACTTGATATGGGTGTGCCTGATACCCAGGCGTATGAAGTACTGGAAAACATTAAGAAAAACCCGGGACTCGAAAACCTGCCTGTTATTGTATTTACAGGAAAGAGCCTTTCTATGAAAGAAGAGTTGAAAATTAAAAAGTATGCCGACTCGATAGTGATAAAAACAGCACACTCATACCAGCGCATGCTGGATGAGGTTTCTTTATTCCTTCACCTGGTGGAGCAGAACAAAAATGCTGATAAAAAAGAAGGCAACAGGAAAGCAAACGTGTTGGCAAACGTTCTTAACGGTAAAACAGTACTTGTGGTAGATGATGATGTACGGAACATTTACTCTTTAACCAAGGCGTTAGAAACCCTTAAAATGAATGTGATTACTGCTATAGACGGTAAAGAGGCGCTTAAAGCGCTTGATGAAAACCCTGCCGTAGATGTAGTGTTACTTGATATGATGATGCCTAATATGGATGGCTACGAAACCGCCACAAGGATAAGGCAGGACCGCAGGTTTAAAAACCTGCCTGTAATAGCCGTAACGGCAAAAGCAATGACGGGCGACCGCGAGAAGTGTACAAATGCAGGAGCCTCTGATTATATTACCAAACCTGTAGACGTAGACCAGTTGTTGTCGCTCCTTAGGGTGTGGCTTTATGACAGGGTATAATATAAGCCATACAATGGAAAAGAAAAAGATACTGATTGTAGATGACGACCCCCGCAACATTTTTGCACTTTCGGCTACCTTAAAAGCCAAAGGATATAGTAATACATCCTGTACAGGTGCAGAAGAAGCAATAATGCTTTTGCGTGGTGACGAAACTGTAGATTGTATATTAATGGATATGATGATGCCCGATTTAGACGGGTATGAGGCAATACCGATAATAAGAGATATTCCTGCCCGCAGGCACACGCCTGTTATAGCCGTAACAGCGCAGGCAATGGTGGGCGACAGGGAAAAATGCCTTGAAGCAGGTGCCGACGGGTATATATCTAAACCGATTGATGTTGATAAACTTTTAGAAATTTTAAGCGCACTGTAATGATATGATTACCGATGACCGTGAAGTTGAGGTGCTGATAAATGAAATATTTGAATACCACGGATACGATTTCAGCGGATACTCAAGGGCTTCTTTTAAGCGCAGGGTAGACCGGCTGTTACAGGTAGATGGATTTGATAATTTTACTGATTTCCTCTCTAAGATACGTACAGATGCGGTTTATTTTAAACACGCAGTAGAAGAAATCACGGTTAATGTAACCGAGATGTTCCGCGACCCGCATTTTTATAAATCACTTCGCACAGAGATAATTCCTATACTAGCAACCAAGCCGTTTATCAGGATTTGGCATGCAGGCTGCTCTACAGGAGAAGAAGTATATTCTATGGCTATTTTACTTAAAGAGGCTAATTTGCTTCACAAATCCCTCCTGTATGCAACAGACATCAATACTGTTGTGCTCAATTCCGCTAAAAGCGGAGTGTTCCCGTTAAGGATGATGAAACAATATTCTGAAAATTATATTCAGTCCGGAGGCACTAAAGATTTTTCAGGCTATTACATAGCCAATTATGGCTGGGCAAAGTTCAGCGATGAGTTTTCTTCAAAAATGGTCTTTTCACAACATAACCTTGTTTCTGACAGTTCGTTTAATGAATTCGATCTTATATTGTGCCGAAATGTGCTGATATATTTTGATAAGGATCTTCAGGAGAAAGCACTAAAGCTTTTTGATGATAGCCTTGCCAAGCTTGGCTACCTGGCATTAGGAACCAAAGAAACCCTTAAATTTTCGCCGCTCCAAAAGCAGTACCAGCAATTAGGAAAAGAGAAAGTATGGAAAAAGATAAACTAAGTGCTAAATGTAAATTATTAATAATTGGCGGCTCTGCAGGCAGCCTCGAAGTCCTTATTGCCGTGTTGCCAAAGTTAGAAATACCTTCTTTTGCAATAGTATTGGTATTGCACCGCCGTAGCGGTGAAGATGGTATGCTGGAAGAACTTATTGCGATTAAAACAAAAATACCCGTTAAGGAACTGGAGGATAAAGTGCCTTTGCTCCCCGGTAATATTTATATAGCCCCGGCAGATTACCATATGCTTTTTGAAAAAGACGGATTACTGTCGCTTGATACTTCAGAGAAGATACATTTTAGCAGGCCAAGCATAGATGTTTCTTTTGAATCAGCTGCCGATGTATATGGGAAAGAAGTTACCGCGGTATTACTGTCCGGCGCCAATGCTGATGGCACAAATGGCATCAAAGCTATACAAGAGTCAGGTGGTATAACTGTAATACAAAAGCCGGAATCGGCAGAGGTACCCTATATGCCGGAACATGCCTTACAGGAAATAAAACCTGATTTTATACTCGATTCACAGGAACTGGTTTTATACATTAATTCTATTGCTTAGGCAAGTAGCCGCCTTCAATAAGTTCCTGCTGATTGGTAACAGTTATTAAAGAACCTTTGTCAAGAAGCAGATTATTACTACTTACATCAAGCACGTCCCTGTAATAATGATCTGTAATTAATATACCTTTTTTATCCTTCAGGTTTAATAAGTATTCTTTTATATGCTCTTTATAGAGTGGTTCTATCATAGAAAAAGGTTCATCAAGCATTAAGAATGGATGACTTAAATTACTTACAAGCAACAGCTCTGCATAACGCAATTCACCCATAGAGAGGTTACCAATTTTCATGTTAGCAATTTTGTGCATTTTCGGAGCATAAAATATTTTATCCTGTTTATCACCATTATAGTACATGGGTATAATATCGCGTACTTTAAGATACTTTGGCATGAACGGATCTTGCGGAAGATAAGCGATTAACTGCTCGGGTATGATATCTTCAACTGCAATGTGTTTTTGGTTAAGCGTTATATGTATTTTATCAGCTTTAAGTACACCAAACAGAATTTTAAGCAGGGTTGACTTGCCGCTTCCGTTTCTCCCGAAGATGCCTTTTATCTGTCCTGTTTCACATTCCAGGCTTACATTATCAAGGATAGTCTTGCCCTTAAACGATTTACTGACCTGCGTTACGCTTAGTGTATTATGCATTAAGAAGATATATTAAAAGTGCCGGCAACAATGCAATAAAAAAGTTGCATGCAAGTACAGCAATGGCAAGTCTTCTGCGGGTAAAGCCAAGATTATAATAAAAGTAATATTGGTTGCTAAAAAAATAATTATAGCTGCCAATGCCTACAGCTATACCAATACTGCAAAATAAAACAGGCAGCCATAGTAAACCGGTAAACATGAGCATCAAGAAGCAAAATGATATGTTTACAGCATTTACGGCAAGATAATACTGCATAAAAGCCCTAAGCATTAGCTTCTGTTACTTCTGTTTACAAGAAGCTTTTCGATAATCTTATTAGAAGCGGGGTCAGAAAATGTTTCATCTCCTGTTACTAAAATTCCTTTTGTACCGGAATGCGATACTATACCATAAACCGTGGCTTCATCATCAGGATTAGATTCACCTTCATAGTAATAAATATCAGATATTTCGAACTCGTCATGGTTAAATTTACCTGTGGCGCAGGCAAGGCAGTTCTCCTCAAGATTAAAATCTTCGGTATAGCCTTTCTCTTTAAGCTCATTTATAGCCTGCAAAACGGTGGCGTAGTGATATTGAATATTCATAAGTCGGTGAGGTTTATAATCTCAAATATAGAAAATTATAGCTGTTTTAAACACTTCAATAAACAAAAAAAGCACCCAAAGGTGCTTCTGTTATGGTATTGATGTCATTCCGAATAGCTTGAACTCACCATTTATCTTTACAAACTGAAAGGCATGGCTTGTGCCCGGATGCCCTTTAGAAAGTTCGTTAGCAAGGTAGGTTGGTATCCATACTTCGTATAGGGTTAAATCTTCAGGATAGTCGTCCGGCAGGTATTTTGGCCTGTAGCCTTTAAGCAAAATTGCACTAAAAGTATACCCTCTTTTAGCAACTGCTTTATATACAGGAGATTTGGTAAAATTAGTAGCTATGTTAAGATAAAAAACATCTCTTGTAACAAAGTAACCCCTGTTATTAAATTCTGGTGTGCCCACACAGTCTATACAATCTATAACCGGATAGGCAAGTTTGTTAAAGGCTGCTGTATTGTTATTTACAAGCGCGTCTATAAGTGCCACAAATACTTTATCCAGTTTATCCCATTCCTGTTTTGTAACCTTAACGGGAGTATTTGTTTGTTGTGCAAAACCGGTTATACTGCAAATAAAAAAGCAGCATAGTAAAAAATGTCTCATTGCTTAATCTGCTAAATCAGGGTAAAAGTAAGCATTATTTATTCCCTCTAGTACCAGCGTTTTTTATTTTTCTTCGAGCCTTCAGATTTTCTGGATTTTGATTTTCCATTCCTTTGAGCGCTTTTATTGTTGTTCCTGAGGTCGGGTTTCTTTTCCTGCTGTGGCTCACAAGTTGTTTCAGGAAAAGGGTAGGGATGGCCTTCAATTACTTTGATTTTAAGCCGAATCAGCTTTTCTATATCTTTTAAATATGGCAGCTCATCTTTACTGCAAAACGATATGGCAAGCCCTTCGTTACCGGCACGCCCTGTACGGCCTATGCGGTGCACATAGGTTTCCGGTATGTTGGGCAGGTCAAAGTTAATTACATAAGGCAGGTTTTCTATATCTATACCACGTGCGGCAATGTCGGTAGCAACCAGGACACCTATTTCTTTATTCTTAAAAGCATCAAGCATTTTAACCCTTGCGCTTTGCGACTTATCGCCATGTATCGCTCCAGAATTAACGCCGTTTTTCTTTAGTGCTTTTACAACATTATCAGCGCCGTGCTTTGTGCGGGTAAATACCAGCACGTTGCTCAGGTTTTCATTACGGATAAGGTGGTAAAGCAATTTACGTTTATCACTCTTGTCAACAAAATACAACTGCTGCTTTACCCTTTCGGCGGTAGAAGATACCGGTGTAACCGAAACATATTTGGGGTTGGTTAAAAAAGTATCAGCAAGCTCGCGGATAGCTAAAGGCATCGTTGCAGAAAACAGCAGTGTTTGCCTGTTATCGGGAGTTAACTTAATAATTTTCTTTACATCGTGTATAAAGCCCATATCCAGCATTTGGTCGGCTTCATCCAACACCAGGTGGTGAAGGTGGTCAAGATTTATAAAGCCCTGCTTGTGCAGGTCTAAAAGCCTGCCGGGAGTGGCTATAAGTACATCTACACCTTTTTTAAGCTGGTCAGTTTGTGGGGTTTGGTTAACACCACCGAAAATGGTAAGCTGGGTAATGTTTGTGTAACGCCCATAGGTTTCAAAGCTTTCGCCTATTTGCAGTGCAAGCTCCCTTGTCGGGGTTATAATAAGCGTGCGGATGTATTTCCTTTTTTTAGCAGAGCCAACAATAGGGTGCAGGTCGTTGAGTATAGGTATTGCGAACGCGGCAGTTTTTCCGGTACCTGTTTGAGCACAGCCCACAAGGTCTGTACCCTCAAGTATTATGGGTATGGCCTGTTGCTGTATAGGTGTCGGGGCTTCATAGCCCTCATCAGCAAGCGCCTGTTGTATATTTTTCAGTAAATTAAGATCTTCAAATTTCATGTAATACTATTATAATGCAAACTGCACCCAACAGCGGGTACTGCAGGATGCAAAGGTATGCTTTTATTTTTAAAGTAATTAGCTGGTTTACAGTTTTAAAACAGAGCATTACAGCTCTTTCGATTTAATAAAGTCGGTAACAAGGTAAGCTATAAGCTTGCCCGTAAGGTGGTTGTTCTTTTCATTATCCAGTTCAGGCGCTCCTTCGCAAATATGCAGATAGCATGCATTTTTGTTTCTGCCGAAGTAGTGCACGAACTGCCTTGCTTTCTCTATGCTGAAGCCTGTTGGCGTCATGGCGCTGCTGGCAACATTAGGCAATGCATCAAGGTCCAGCTCTATACCAAAAGGCTCATCTTCTATAAAGCCGAGTGCGTGCCCCATTTCGTCAGAAAAGCTCTTTTCGCGGCGTACTGCAAGTTGTTCATACGTATTGTATTTAATGCGGTCTCCCTGCTTTTTAATAGTCTCCATTACACCTTTAGAGGTATAATTTTCGTGCAGCCCGAATATAAAATACTTTTTAAGGAAGCCTTCTTCAAAAGCATAAGAAAATCCGTTACCGCTATGGCGACCTTCAAGTATCCTGAAATCAGTATGCGCATCAAAATTGATGGCATTCACAGGCTTGCCCTTAGCAAGCGCAGTCCCTTTAATGTTTCCATAGGCGTTATTATGCCCACCGCCAACAATAATCGGTATTTTACCGGCACTGATTATGGTACAGATAATATGCGATACTTCTTTATCAATCTCGCTTATAAGCGCTGAAAGCTTTTTGCGCTCTTCGGGCAAATTCGTGTTTAAGCCTGCTGCGGCCTCCATAACGGCAGAAGTATCTAAATGCCCGAGTATTAAAAGACTGCTGCCTTTGCAGAATTTATTGTGCTGAATGTTTACAATGCTTTTTAAAGCCTGTTCCCAAGCCGAAGCTGCACCCGGCCTGCCGTAGTTGGCACGCACGCCTATATCTTCGGGTATGCCAAAAAGCACAAAGCCCGCATCGCATTCCTTTGTAAATTCCCAAATATCTTTATCTTTGGGAACTGTAAGAATGCGCTCACCAAATTTTATTTCGCCGCTTCGCTGCGAAGTATATTTAGAAAGTTGTGCGGCTGTAAGCTTAATTATGGTTTCCATAGGCTATAAATAGGATGTCAAAAATACTATTTTCAGCTAAAATTTCGTTAAAAACAGAAGCGTAATTGAAATATCTTTAATTTTGTTAAAATTATTTGAGTGATGGAAAAAGAAAGAAGCAATTCAAGTTTAAAAGCAATAATCGTTATACTGGCTATCCTGCTTGTGGGCAGCCTGGCATTTATGTATAAGATGAGTACCGACAGCGAAAAAGCTGAAAAGCAGTATGTGAGCGAGAAAGACCAATTTCTTGCAGAGCTTAATGAAACAAAGGCTCAGTATGATGCCGCAGTAGCCGAAAACACAGGCCTTAAAGGCGAACTGGAAGAAGAAAGGGCAAAAATTCAGCGCCTGATTGATGAAGTAGAGAAGTGGAAAGGCGATGCAAATTCGTTACGCAAGTATAAAGACGACTACTCAAGGCTTAAGCGTGAAATGGACAGGCTTATGGCTGAAAACAAACAGCTAAAGGCACAGAACCAGCAGCTTACTACAGAGCGTGACAGCACTATGGTTGTTCTGGACGAATCGCGCAGGTATAATGATACATTAGTGTCGCAAAACGAGAACCTGAGCAAAACAGTTGAAAGAGCATCTAAGCTTACCATTCTTGACCTAAAGGCCGACCCGTATAAAGAAAGAAATTCAGGTAAGCTTGTAAGCACCGAAAGAGCAAGGCGTGTAGATGTACTTAAAATAAGCTTTACCATTGCAGCCAATGAGGTGGCCCAGGCCGGTAATAAAATGTATTATGTGCAGGTTATAGACCCTAAAAATAATGTGCTTGGCGAAAAACAGACAGAAGTATTTGGCGATTATACACTCACTTACAGCTTTATTACCAATGCCATTTATGAAAATAAAACCATGAAGGTTTCTGAAACACTTTCAGGTAAAGATTTTGAAAAAGGCACATATCATGTAAACCTTTTTGATAAAGATAAACTGGTAGCTAACTCAACTTTTACTTTAAAATAAATAATTTAGTTTATCAGTTAAAAAGCACCGGATTGTATCCGGTGCTTTTTTTATGCAGTAATTTTATGAAGCTTAACCTATTTACTAACAATATTTTACTTTTATTAAAATTATAGAAAACATTTTGATTTAGACATTCTTGTTACTTTTTTAGCAACAAATAGTATTGGTTTTTTCCTTTTTCAATATTTATCGGCTATATTAGTGTTTCATAAAAAACTAAATAGATGACCGCAGGTATTATACTGGTACTTTGTCTGCTTGTGCTTTTAGCATATATATTCGATTTAACTTCACCTAAAACTAAAATACCATCTGTATTGCTATTGCTGGTGCTTGGCTTTCTTGTAAGGCAGCTAAGCAATTTTTTTGGCGTAACACTTATAGACTTACAGGAAGTACTGCCAATATTAGGTAGCATCGGGTTAATCCTCATAGTACTTGAAGGCGCGCTGGAACTTGAACTGAGCCGTGATAAACTTCCGGTTGTAAAAAGAGCTGTATTGATTGGGTGCATTCCGCTTATAATATTTGCATTGCTGTTGGCTTATGTTTTTCAGTACATTACAGACTGGGATTATAAAACCTGCCTTACTAATGCCATACCACTTGCCATAATAAGCAGCTCTGTTGCCATTCCCAGCGTACGCAGTTTCAGGAAAGCCGACCGCGAGTTCGTGATTTATGAAAGCAGCATATCTGATATAATCGGAGTAATTTTTTTCAATTTTATAGTAATGCACGATACAATTGGCTTTATGGCTTTCGGTTCTTTTTTTGTGCAACTTATCATTATCATCATAATTTCTTTTATTGCCACAGGCAGCCTTTCTTTTTTACTTAGCCGCCTGGATCATCATATAAAGTTTGTACCCATTATTTTCCTTGTAATACTCATTTATGAGATAAGTAAGGAATTTCATCTGCCGTCGCTTGTATTTATTCTGGTATTCGGTTTATTCTTAAATAACCTTAACCTTATTGGTGAAGTAAAACTGATACAACAGCTTAAGCCTAAAGTATTAAGGCGGGAGGTAAACAAATTCAGGGAAATCACCATAGAGGCAACCTTTTTGGTAAGGGCTTTATTCTTCCTTCTGTTTGGTTATCTTATACATACCAGCGAACTTTTAAATACAGATGTTTTATTGTTCTCAGCGGCAATAACCCTTAGCATTTATATTTTGAGGGCAATAGCCTTAAAACTTTCAGGCATAAAGCTTATACCACTTTTATTTATAGCACCAAGGGGCTTAATAACCATATTACTATTTCTCTCTATAATCCCGGAACTAAGGCTTCCTTTCATTAACCGTAGTATGATTATACAAATTGTTATACTTACCTCTTTGGTTATGATGATGGGCACTATACTGAGCAAAAAAGAGCCAACTGTAGAAACTACTGCTGAAGACGGACCCGAGAAAGATAGTGAAGAGGAGCAGATAGATACCCTGTAGTTGTCCTGATAGCACCCTGTTTTTGTCAGCTTTACAGATGTAGCTTCACATAGCGTGTACTTATCTTTATCTTAAAAATAATATGCAAAAGTTTGACTGTGTTGATGACTATATTGCTTCATTTCCAGATGATACAGCACATCTATTGCAACAGATAAGGCAGACAATAAGAGAATGTGCACCTGAAGCAGAAGAGCTAATCAGCTATAATATGCCTGCTTATCGCTTTAAAGGCGTGCTGGTTTACTTTGCAGGATATAAAAACCATATTGGATTTTACGGTTTGCCTTCGGGAAACGCAGCAATTGAAGAGCAACTATCAGGTTATAAGCAGGGCAGGGGTTCTGTACAGTTTCCTTTAAGCAAGCCAATACCGGTAGATTTAATTAAGAAGATTGTTACCTGCCGTATACAGGAAAACCTCTCAAAAAAGAAAAAATCCTAAAAGGCTTTCACCAGTATGCGAATGCCAACGAGTATCATGCATATTGCGAGCGATTGTATAATAACGTTGCTTTTAATTTTATGCGAAAGCAATGCGCCAAGCTGTGCGCCGGGTACAACACCAAGAGCAAGAAGCAAAATCATCTGTACTGTACCTTCGTTATCATAAGTACCGCTAATTGCGTGTACAATTACACTGACTGTAGCCATTACCGCAAGTATAAAATGAGATGTAGCCGTTGCCACATGAACAGGAAACTTTAGCCAGTTTACCATTGCAGGCACGTGTATGATACCGCCGCCTATGCCCAGTAAAGGTGAAATATAACCTACCACTATACTAACTAAATTGCCATAAAGCGGATTATAGCTGTAGGTATAGGTCATACCTTTATTATCTGTAAGCGTGTGTTGCCTGTAGCCTTGTTTTTGTACAGGGTTTGCGGTAAGTATTGGGTTCCTGTTTTTATAAAAAAGGTATGCTGCCAGTACCAACAGTAAAACTCCGAAAATAGTATTAAATAGCTGCTGCGGTATATATTTAACTGTCAATACCCCCAGTATAGAACCCGGTATGGTATAAAGCGCAAAGGTAATGCCCGCACGGTAATCTATCCTGCCGGAACGCGCATAGGCAAAAGTTCCGGATATGGCATTTACAGACACTACTGCAATAGATATTGCCGTAACCAGTTCAGGGCTTAATTCAGGGTAAAAAATAAGTAAAAGGGGAACAAGTATAAAACCGCCGCCTGCCCCTATAAGTGTACCTACGGTACCTATAAAAAGGCCTGCTGCCACTATCAGTATATTGCTTTCCAAAAGAGTTTGTTTTGTGGCAAATTTAAAAAATTAATAGGTTAATATCGCGATAAGAAAGTGAAAACCATTCCGCAATAGACCTGTTTGTTAATAAGCCATGATAAAAATAAACCCCGTTTTTAAGTCCGCGGTTACAACGCACGGCACTTTCAAGTCCGCCATCATCAGCCATTTGTAATAAAAACGGGCTAATGATATTGCTGATTGACATTGAGGCTGTTTTTGAGTAGCGTGAAGGTATGTTAGGGACACAGTAATGCACTACATTATTTTTAACAAACGTGGGTTTTTCATGTGTGGTTATTTCTGAAGTTTCAAAGCATCCGCCGGTGTCGATGCATACATCTACTATGACAGCGCCACGCTTCATATGCTCTACCATTGTTTCAGATACAATAATGGGCGTTCTGTTTTTACCCCGCATGGCACCAATGGCTACATCGCAGCGCATTAATGCTTTAAGCAATGTTTTTTCCTGAATGGTAGAAGTAAATATACGCTGATTTAATGCTGATTGCAGCCTGCGTAATTTGGTTATAGAGTTATCAAATACCTTTACATTTGCACCAAGCCCTAAAGCGGTTTTGGCGGCAAACTCAGCAACCGTACCCGCACCAATAATTACTACCTCTGTTGGCGGGACACCGGTAATATTACCAAGTAATAACCCTTTACCGATTTTCTGGTTTATCATTAATTCTGATGCAATGAGTACAGATGCCGTACCTGCAATCTCACTTAACGATTTTACGGCAGGGTAGGAGCCGTCTTCATCTTTTATAAATTCAAAGGCAAGCGCTGTAATTTTTTTAGCTGCAAGCGCTTCAAAATATTCTTTTTTTTGTGTTTTAAGCTGTATGGCTGAGATGAGTAGCGACTGGTGGTTCATCATCTCAATTTCTTTGATAGTGGGCGGCTCTACTTTAAGGATAATAGGGCAGCCAAAAACTTTTTTTGTATCCTGAACCACTTCGGCACCTGCATCGCTATACTCTTTATCACTGTAGCTGGAGCTTTCGCCCGCGCCTGCTTCAATCATTACACGGTGCCCATGTGCAGTAAGCGCACTCACAGCATCGGGCGTAAGGCATATCCTCCGTTCCTGGAAAGAAGTTTCTTTGGGCAGGCCGATAAAAAGATCGCCCCGCTGCCTTTCCACTTCAAGTTTCTCTTCCTGCGGGAGCAGTTGCTGTTTTGTAAATGGTGTTAACGACATTGTAATGATGTGAGATAATTGGTTCTAAATTACAAAAATATCAACGCATGTTAAAATTATTTCAGTATTAGGTGTCTTCTTCCGTCAGGCAAAATTTTTATGGTTACCGAAGAATGATCTAAGGGTATAAGGTTGGGTGTTTTTTCAGGCCATTCGATAAAACACATATTGCCGGAATAAAAGTACTCATCCATACCCATATCATAAGCTTCCTCCTCGGTATTCAGCCTGTAAAGGTCGAAATGATATACTGTTTTACCATCTTCGGTTTCATATTCATTTACAAGCGAAAATGTAGGGCTCGAAGTTATATCATTAACCCCTAACTGCCTGGCAAGGGCTTTAATAAGTGTTGTTTTGCCTGCACCCATGCCTGCATGAAATAAAACAGTTTGTTTTAATCCTGCTTCTAAAAGTTTTTTTGCGGCTAAATCTATTTCAGCGAGTGAAAAAGTAAATTCCATATCTCTGAACCGCTTATTTTGGGTTAAACACAAGGAATGGTATTATCATCTCTTCCAAAGAAATACCGCCATGCTGGTAGGTATTCCTGTAATAGCTTACGTAATGGTTAAAGTTATTTACATAAGCAAGGAAAAGGTCGTTCTTCGCAAAAATAAAAGAGCTGCTCATATTTATGGCTGGCAGTTGTATGCTTTTAGGATCTTTAACATGATATACATCCTTCTCTTCATAGGTAAGGCTGCGCCCGGTTTTATAGCGCAGGTTAAGGCTCGTGTTCCTGTCGCCAATAACCTTACTCGGGTTCTTCACATTAATAGTACCGTGGTCTGTAGTAATGATAAGCTTAAATCCTGCCAGTTGCGCCTGCTGTATAATTTCGAGCAGCGGCGAATTGCGGAACCAGCTTAATGTAAGTGAACGGTAAGCTTTGTCATTACTTGCCAGCTCTTTAACCACATCCATTTCGGTTTTGGCATGCGATAGCATATCTACAAAGTTGTAAACAACAGTTGTAAGGTCATTACTTTTCAATCCTTTAAAGTTTTCAACAAGTTTTTTGCCGTCTTTAAAGTTGGTAATCTTGTAATATTCCTGCTTAATTTTAAGCCCGAGCCTTTTAAGCTGTTCAGTTAAAAATTCGGCCTCATACATGTTCTTACCGCCATCATCAATATCATTTTTCCAGTACTGTGGCAGTTTTTTCTCCATTTCTAAAGGTGTAAGCCCCGAAAAAATAGCATTACGCGCATATTGTGTTGCAGTAGGTAGTATAGAGTAGTATGCCGATTCTTTTTCCAGTTTGTAGTAATTATTTACAACTCCTTCAAAAGCTTTCCACTGGTCGTAGCGAAGATTATCTATAACAACAAACAGTATAGGCTGTTTTTTCAGTATTTCAGGGACTACCAGTTCGCGGAACAGGTTATGCGACAGTACAGGCTTGTCGGCTTTCGGCTCAAACCAATCCTCATAATTCTTTTCGATAAACTTTCCGAATTGCGAATTAGCTTCCTGTTTTTGAGATTCCAGTATTTCAACCATGCTGTGGTCCTCAATATTTTCGAGTTCCATTTCCCAGAAAACAAGACGCTTGTACATATCTACCCAGTCTTCCCAGGTGTTTACCATAGCAAGGTCCATAGCGATTTTACGAAACTCCTTTTGGTAATCAAGCGTTGTTTTTTCTGAAACAAGGCGCGAATTATCAAGGTTCTTTTTCAGGCTAAGCAGTATCTGGTTAGGGTTTACCGGCTTTATAAGGTAATCGGCAATTTTAGAGCCTATAGCTTCTTCCATTATGTACTCTTCCTCACTTTTGGTAATCATGATTACCGGCACGGAAGATTTAATTTCCTTAATTTCTGATAAGGTATCAAGGCCGCTAAGCCCCGGCATATTCTCATCAAGAAAAACAATGTCAAAATTTTCTTCCCTGAAAAGGTCTATGGCATCCTGCCCGTTATTTGCAGTAGTAACCTTATAGTTTTTTTTCTCAAGGAAAAGTATGTGGGGTTTCAGCATATCTATCTCGTCATCAACCCAGAGTATCTTTATCTCATTCATATTTTATGAGTGAATTTTCGTTCAATAAAATTAGCATGCAAGTTAAATGTATTTAACGATTTTTGTGCTAATTATTTTATAAAAAAGTAGGTTTGTTTAAAATAAAAAGGCCTGCAAAAATTACTTTTGCAGACCTCTCCTTCAATAACCTAAGTAACAAAAAATAACGTTATTATTGTTTTTCAGGCTTGCTTGAAGTTTTTCCTGTTGATGTAGTATTTTCTGATGACGAATTTTCTTTCTCTTTTCTTCGGGTCGTTTCTGTTTTAGAATCCTGATTTTCGGTGTGTTTTTTACGCTCATTTTGCGCCATACGCTCGTCCATAACAACCTGCCTGTGGGTTATGGCAGGCGGTTGCTTGCGTGTGTTATCCTGCTCTTCCTGCGCAAGCGCGGGTAGTGTAGATGCAAAGAATGCAAACGCTATGTAAAAAAGCAGCTTCATTTATTTATGGTTTTATACTATAAAATTAATTAATGCAGTACTGAAAGTAAAACATTTTATCGACATTAACCCCGGTTTAACGCTGCTTATTAAATAGCGTTAACAGCCTTACAGCTTGCGTTAAAATAATTGCTCCACTGTTTATAAGAACTATGTTTACTATATTTGTTAAAAATTCGCCTTACATAGTGAGCAATATCAATAAGCTTAAAATACTTAATGACCCTATTTACGGGTTTATCTCTATAACCAATCCGCTGATTTACGACCTGATACAGCACCCTTATTTTCAGCGTTTAAGGCGCATATCGCAAATGGGTATGTCTTACCTTGTTTATCCGGGCGCGCACCACACCCGCTTTCACCATGCTCTGGGCTGCATGCACGTAATGCAGAAGGCTGTACAGGTACTTAAATTTAAAGGTGTAGAAATTTCTGAAGAGGAAGAAAGAGCGCTTTGCATCGCAATACTGCTGCACGATATAGGTCACGGGCCTTTTTCGCATGCCATGGAGCACAGTATTGTTGAGGATGTTAGCCATGAAAAAATTTCTCTGCTTTTTATGGACAGGCTGAACGAAGAATTTGGCGGGCAATTATCTCTGGCAATAAAAGTTTTTAAAGGAGAATACCACAGAAAGTTCATGCTTCAGTTAATATCGAGTCAGTTGGATATGGACAGGATGGATTACCTGAAACGTGACAGCTTTTACAGCGGAGTAGCTGAGGGCAACATAAACTCTGAAAGGCTGATACAGATGATGAATGTTGATAATGATGTATTGGTAATAGAGGAGAAGGGCATATATTCGGTAGAAAAGTTTTTAGTGGCAAGAAGGCTTATGTACTGGCAGGCCTACCTGCATAAAACAAGTGTTGCCGCCGAGCTTATACTCACAAGAATTTTAAAGCGTGCCAAAGAGCTTACACAAAGCGGCATTACATTGCCCTGCAGTAACCCATTGCAATATTTTTTGAGAAACCGCATAAGCCTTGAAGATTTTAACAATGATGTATTAGGCACTTTTGCAAGGCTTGACGATTTTGATATAATAAGTGCAATTAAAGAGTGGCAGTTTAATGATGATTTTGTACTTGCCGAGCTAAGCAGGATGATTATTAACCGCGACCTTTTGAAAATAAGGCTGCATGCAGAAAAACCGGATAAGGTATTGCTTGCAAAGATGAAAGCAGAGGTAAGTAAACTGTTCGGCATATCAGAAAAAGAAGCTGACTATTTTGTTTTTAAAGGAAAAATAAAAAATCAGGCTTATAATAAGTCAGGCGAGCCTATACATATATTACGAAAAGACGGCGTGGTGGAGGATGTTGCCGATGCATCTGACCAATTGAACTTAAAGGCTTTAAGCAAGCCTGTAACCAAATATTATATGTGTTTTCTAAAACAGCTTTTGGAACAAGCACTGATTTAATATAATTTTATATTTTTGTCGGGATGAAATTTACAGCAGAACAAATAGCGGGCATTCTGGAAGGCGAAGTTGTGGGCAATCCGCATGCCGAAGTATATAAGCTTGCAAAAATAGAGGAGGGCAGCGAGGGTTCGCTTACCTTTCTTTCCAATCCTAAATACCAGCAGTATATATATTCCACTCAGGCATCAATCGCCATTGTTAACCGTTCTTTTGAACCTGAAACTGAAATACACACTACACTGATAAAGGTTGACGACGCCTATAAATCATTCACCAGGCTGCTTGAATACTACAATCAGGTTAAGCTGATGAAAAGCGGTATAGAGCAGCCATCATTTATATCTGATAACGTAACATATGGCGAAAACTTATACCTTGGTGCTTTTTGTTATATAGGCAAGAATGTAAAGATTGGTAACAATGTAAAAATTTACCCCAACAGTTTTGTAGGTGATAATGTTACTATTGGAGATGGTTCTATACTATTTGCAGGTGTAAGGGTTTATTCTGAAACTGAAATAGGTAAAAACTGTACGATACATTCAGGCTCTATTGTAGGGTCGGACGGGTTTGGCTTTACGCCAAATGAAGAAGGTGTTTACAGTAAAGTTCCGCAAATAGGAAACGTGATTTTAGAAGACAATGTAGATGTTGGCGCATGCACAACCATTGACAGGGCAACGCTTGGCTCTACAATCATAAAAAAAGGTGTAAAGCTTGATAACCAGATACAAATAGCCCATAATGTTTATATTGGTGAAAATACAGTAATAGCATCGCAAACCGGTATTGCGGGTTCAACCAAAATTGGTAAGAACTGTATTATTGGCGGGCAGGTCGGTATCGTAGGCCATATTACCATAGGTAATAATGTACGCATACAGGCACAATCAGGTGTTGGCAGGAGCATACCTGACGGTGAAGCCATACAGGGAAGCCCCGCACTGGGCTATTCCGATTTTAATAAATCATACGTACACTTTAAAAATCTTCCTAAAATAGTAGCTGATATAGAGGATATTAAGCAACGAAACAAACAACAAAACTAAACTGAGAACTATAATGGTTAAGCAAACCACAATAAAAAGCGAAATTTCTTTAAAAGGGGTTGGGCTGCATACCGGTAAGGAAGTTACCATGACTTTTAAGCCTGCACCAATAAACAATGGTTTTACTTTTGTAAGGGTAGACCTTGAAGGCCAGCCTATAGTAGAGGCTGATGCTAACTATGTTGTAAATACACAACGCGGCACTAACCTTGAAAAAAAAGGCGTTAAGATACAAACATCAGAACACGTGCTTGCCGCTTTTGTTGGCTGCGATGTTGATAACGTTATTATAGAGCTTGACGCCTCTGAACCGCCAATTATGGACGGTTCGTCTAAGTTTTTTGTGGAAGCTATAGAAAAAGTTGGTATTGAGGAGCAGGATGCCGAGCGTAAAGTATATACTGTTAAAGAAGTAATATCTTATACAGACGAAACAACAGGCAGCGAAATTATAGTTATGCCTGCAGATGACTACCAGGTTACCGCTATGGTAGATTTCGGCACAAAAGTACTTGGCACACAAAATGCCACACTAAAAAATATTAAAGAGTTTAAAACTGAAATAGCAGATTCAAGAACGTTCAGTTTTCTTCACGAGCTTGAAGCCCTGTTGGATAATGGCTTAATTAAGGGCGGAGACCTTAACAACGCTATAGTTTATGTAGATAAGGAAATTTCTCCTGAAACAATGGAGAACCTTAAAAAAGCCTTTGGTAAAGAAGACCTAACAGTAAAACCAAACGGTATACTTGATAACCTTACGCTGCATTACCCTAACGAGGCTGCCCGCCACAAACTCCTTGATGTGATAGGCGACCTTGCTTTAGTGGGCATCAGGATTAAAGGTAAGGTTATAGCAAATAAGCCGGGGCATTTTGTAAACACCCAGTTTGCAAAAAAACTGTCTAAAATTATAAAAATAGAGCAGCGCAACCAGGTTCCGGTATATGACCTTAACCAGGAACCGTTAATGGATGTGAACAAGATTATGAGCATGCTGCCTCACAGGCCGCCGTTCCTTTTAGTGGATAAAATTCTCGAAATGAGCGACAGCCACGTGGTAGGGCTTAAGAATGTAACCATGAACGAGAGCTTTTTTGTGGGGCATTTCCCCGGGGCTCCCGTTATGCCGGGCGTGCTTATAGTAGAGGCTATGGCGCAAACAGGAGGTATCCTTATACTTAGCTCTGTGCCGGATCCTGAAAATTATCTTACTTATTTCATGAAAATTGACAATGTAAGGTTTAAGCAAAAAGTGCTGCCGGGAGATACACTTGTATTTAAGTGCGATCTTATATCGCCTATACGCAGGGGTATATGCCACATGCAGGCAAATGCTTATGCCAACGGCAAACTTGTTGCCGAAGCCGAATTAATGGCACAGATTGTCAAAAACAGCTAAAACAGAATTGTATGAATCAACCGTTAGCATACGTTCATCCGGGGGCAAAAATTGCCAAAAACGTGGTGATAGAACCATTTACAACCATCCACAACAATGTGGAGATTGGCGAGGGTACCTGGATAGGATCTAATGTTACCATAATGGAAGGCGCCAGGATTGGCAAGAACTGTAATATATTTCCGGGTGCGGTAATCTCTGCCGTACCGCAAGACCTAAAATTCGGAGGTGAAGATTCACTTGCAATAATAGGTGATAACTGTACAGTACGTGAGTGTGTTACCATAAACAGGGGTACAGTTGCATCAGGCGTAACAAAGCTGGGTAATAACTGCCTTATTATGGCAACAGCTCACATAGCGCACGACTGCCACATTGGTGATAATGCTATTATAGTAAACGGCGTTGCACTTGCAGGGCATGTGACTGTGGGTAATTATGCCATTATCGGCGGACTTGCGGCTGTGCACCAGTTTATAAGTATTGGAGACCATGCTATGATTTCAGGCGGTTCTTTAGTGCGTAAAGATGTACCTCCTTTTACAAAAGCCGCCAAAGAGCCGCTTTCATACGTAGGTATAAACTCGATAGGTTTAAGGCGCAGAGGTTTTACACCCGAAAAAATAAGAGAGATACAGGATATCTACAGGATATTGTACCAAAAGAACTATAACACTACACAGGCATTAAGCCTTATTGAGGCTGAAATGGAGGCTACGCCTGAGCGTGATGAAATAATACTTTTTATCAGGAATTCATCGCGTGGTATCATGAAAGGTTATACAGGTATTTACTAGATTATAAACAAGACAATATAAAACATAATGGCAAGTACATCAGATATCAGGAACGGGTTATGCATTAAGTATAACAACGATATTTACAAGATTATTGAATTCCTTCACGTTAAGCCGGGTAAAGGCCCAGCGTTTGTAAGGACTAAACTGAAAAGCCTTACAACCGGTAAAGTGCTTGATAATACCTTTTCTGCAGGTCATAAAATTGAAGATGTAAGGGTAGAAACACACAAATTCCAGTTTTTATATCCTGAAGGCGACCAGTATCATTTTATGCATGCTGAGACGTATGAGCAGATATCGCTTAACAAGAATATCCTTGACGCACCTGATCTTTTAAAAGAAGGAGAAAACGTAATGGTAATAATCAATACCGAGACTGATGCGCCGCTTTCTGTTGATATGCCTGCTTCAGTTGTACTTGAAGTTACCTATGCAGAGCCTGGTGTTAAAGGAAACACGGCTACCAATGCTACAAAGCCTGCAACTGTAGAAACGGGTGCTCAGGTTAACGTTCCGCTTTTTATTAACGAAGGCGATAAAATTAAAATTGATACTTCTACTTACGCTTACATTGAAAGGGTAAAAGAATAATTTAAAGAATTTTTATATAAATCTGCCGCATAAACGGCAGATTTCTTATTTTTAGTACGGTTAAAAGTTTTCCTGATGAAGTTTCCTAAAGTTTACCCTCTAAAAGAAATAGCTACTATTATTAGTAGTGACTATGTAGGTGCAGATGATTTCCCTGTGCACGGCATGAATGAAATCCATGTGGTTGAGCCGGGCGATATTGTTTTTGTTGACCACCCCAAATATTATGATAAAGCACTGCAATCGGCAGCTACAATAGTACTTATAAACAAGGAAGTAGAATGCCCGGAGGGTAAAGCGCTGTTAATATCAGATGACCCGTTTAGGGACTTTAATAAACTTACGCGCCACTTTATGCCATTTCAGGCAGCAGGCGCTTCAGTAGCTGCTTCAGCTAAAATAGGCGAGGGTACTGTAATACAGCCTAATTCATTTATCGGCAATAATGTAACAATTGGCAAAAACTGCCTGATACATTCTAATGTATCGATATATGATAATACCGTAATAGGTGATAACGTAATTATACATGCCGGTACAGTGCTTGGCGCTGATGCTTTTTATTACAAAAAACGCCTTGAAGGGTTCGACCAGCTTCTTTCAGGTGGCAGGGTTGTTGTGAAGGATAACGTTGGTATAGGTGCACTTTGCACAATTGACAAAGGCGTTACCGGAGATACAACCATTGGCGAGGGCACAAAAATTGATAACCAGGTACATGTGGGGCATGATACTGTAATAGGCAAAAAATGCCTTATTGCAGCACAAACGGGTATTGCAGGGTGTGTTATCATA
>CEQG01064792.1_pt1 | contig 26352 bp, 27 predicted proteins | sample 350301 | NCBI WGS metagenome assembly CEQG01 (sample SAMEA2621242, study PRJEB7988) | marine metagenome | isolation source: saline water (ENVO:00002010), including | reverse complement strand
AGGAGTGAGTTCATGATCGTAAAACAATAAACAAACCCACCCATCAATAAATAAGAAACCCCCGCAGCAAGCTGCGGGGGTTTTACTTTATCTCTGATTATTAAAAATCAAAAACCATAATTGGCAGCAACGCCAAATACCTGCCTAATCTGGAAACCTTTAAAAGCATTATCGTCATAAACCGTCTGAAATGATAAATTAGTAGTAAGGTAACGGTTAATCTTCATCACAATGTTTAACTGGTAATCGATATCCACATTTTGCGGGTCTTCAAGGTAATTGCTGTAAAGGTTAAGTATGTTCTCAAAAGTAACGTTGGCAATTACATCCAGTTTCCAGTAGGCTGATGCGTTAAAACCGAGTTCGTACCGCAAAGTCTCGCCTTCATCAACACCAAAATAGGCAGCGTCAGGAAGTGTATATTTAGCATCTACAAACGTAAACTTAGAAGTAGCGGGAGACAGGTTAAATTTAAAATTATCGTCACGCTTATACAGCATACCCGGACCTACCAATAAATAACCGGGAGAAAGAAAGTTAGTATATTCATCCCTTATTTCAGCACCATCTTCATTAGTGGAGTATTGATAGCCTTTGGTAAACTGCGTTTTAAAGTTGAGGAAAGCAGAATAGTACCAGCGCTCTGTAGCCTGCTTGCCCAGTACTGAATTTATTTCTAGCCTGTCGTCGGTTTTCTTGGCGAAAGCGCTGTTGCGGGTTTTAACGATACCGTAAGATGCTATCAGTTTATTATCCCATGTCCAGTCCTCCTTCTTGTAATTGATGTCGTAATTAATACCCAGGCTTCCCGAGATGTTATTTTCGCCGCCGGGCAGCCAGTTATCAAATGTACTTTGGTTAAAAAGGAAAGAGGCATTTCCTTTCTTTGTCCAGGGGCCAATAGTGTCATTATCGGCCTGCGGGCTGTCTTCATCCTGTGCGCTTGCAGTAAGAACGCTGAAAGCGCAGCATAAAAAAAGTAATTTATTTTTCATTGCTATACGAGTTTAAAACAAATATAGCCATTTGAAAATTTGAATAAGTTAAAAAATCACTTCTTCTTGTATAAGGGTACCGATGAGCAGGCCTCGCCAAACATAAGACTTTTGGCAACCGGCATTAAGTGCTGTACTGCCAAAACGTAAGCTTCCTGCGGCACGGGTTTGCGTGAACAGCCTTTTACAATTACAGGTTTCCCTGAATATTTTGTATAATCAAGCTTTGAGAGGATATCACGGTACAATTGTATATCAATATCGTTAATGCTGCCCTGTATAATTGCTTTGGCATAAGGCTGCAGGTAAACTGTAACCAGCATATAGGCCCACGCGGGCACAATTGCATCGGTACTGCAATGTAATGCTACATAACTGTCCTGAAACTGTTGCCAGTCATAATTTTTAAGCGATTCCCGAAAATCTTTTTCGCGTAGCACAAAACCTTCTAAAAGCCATTGTGAAATATCAAGCGACACACGTTCACCTTCAGGATAGTAATCTTCAAGGTCGAAAACCTGCAATACACTATTGGCAACACGGTTAATTATTTCCTGTTCTTCCATAACAAGCTACTACATTTTACAACATACCAAGCTCCAGCTTGGCCTCTTCACTCATAAGGTCGCGCGTCCATGGCGGGTCGAAAGTAATTTCCACTTCTGTAGATTTTACATGCTCTATTTTAGAGATCTTCTCCTCTACCTCAGCCGGAAGGCTCTCGGCAACCGGGCAGTTGGGCGATGTGAGCGTCATGAGTATCTTCACCTCGTTATCAGTGCTTACCATAACATCATAAATAAGCCCAAGCTCATATATATCAACCGGAATTTCAGGGTCGTAGATGGTTTTAAGCACCTTTACAATTTCTTCCCCAAGCTGTGCAGTATCTATTTGCGGTTCCATAAGTATTAATTTTTGGCGCTGAATGCAAGCGCATACATTTTTATCTGTTTTACCATCGAAACAAGTCCGTTTGCCCTTGTAGGCGAAAGGTGTTCTTTTAAACCGATCTCATCTATAAATCCGGTATCGGCCTCCAGTATGTCTTTAGGCTCCTGCCCGGAGAACACACGGATTAATATTGCAATAATCCCTTTCGTTAAAATAGCGTCGCTGTCAGCCGTAAAAAAAACTTTGCCTTCCTTCTCCTCGGCGTGAAGCCAAACGCGGCTCTGGCAGCCTTTAATGATGTTCTCGTCGGTTTTATACTGCTCTTCGGCAAGTGGTAATGTTTTCCCGAGGTCAATTACATACTGGTAACGCTCGTCCCAGTCGTCAAACATCGAAAATTCATCTATTATCTCTTCCTGTATATCTTTAATGGTCATGCTGTAAATTAATTGTTTAAACCTCCCGTAACCGCGGCCATTGCTTCAAGAAGCGATTTCAGCTCAGCGGGCGGGTTACCGTGGTCAAAAGTAACACTTTGGTACGTGCTGTCAGCAGTTGTTATGATCAGGTTTGCTGCAAGTGCGCCATCAAACTGATGTTTTGCACTCGGCACACTCATACTGTTAAGCCTGCTGTAATCAAGTCTAGATGTTTCTGCCACGATTGCCTGCCATTGCGCGGCACTCACAGAGCCTTTACCTTCTACTTGCTCTCCCCTCCTGATAGTAATATCTGTGTAGTTTTTATCTGTAATCAGGATTTCTTTCTGAGTACCGCGTGTCATTGCTTTATAGGCTACGCTAACCAGTTCAGCCTTATTATTTGCCTTATGCTTAGCTGCACACGACACCAATACTAACACTAAAACAGTAACTAATGGGAATATCTTTTTCATAGTACTAAAGTAGCAAAAATTTAGCCAAGCATATTTTTAGCCTTAACTACCGCAGCAGCCAAAGCATCTATTTCTTCTTTGGTGTTGTAAAACGAGAAGGAAGCCCTTACCGTACCCGGCACGTTGAAAAACTCCATAACTGGCTGTGTGCAATGATGCCCGGTGCGCACGGCTATACCCATTTTATCTACAATAGCTCCGATATCATACGGGTGTATGCCATCAATATTAAAAGAAATTACAGAAGTTTTATTTTCGGCTGTACCAATAATTTTCAGCCCTTCTATTTCCTGTAGCTTTTGTGTGCCATAGCTAAGCAGTTCCTGCTCATACGCCATAATATTGTGCAGCCCGACTTGGTTCAGGTAATCTATTGCGGTACCCAGCACGATACCGCCCTCTATATTTGGCGTGCCTGCTTCAAACTTATGGGGCAGGTCGGCATAGGTACTTTTTTCAAAGCGTACTTCCTTAATCATTTCGCCGCCACCCTGGTAAGGAGGCAGTTTGTTGAGCCATTCTTCTTTTCCGTACAGGACACCGCTGCCGGTTGGCCCGCATGCCTTGTGTCCCGAGAAGGTATAAAAATCACAGTCAAGTGCCTGCATATCCGGCTGCAGGTGCGGGGCAGCCTGAGCGCCGTCAATCAAAACAGCAGCACCAACAGCATGAGCCTTATCTATTATAAACTTAATCGGGTTAATAGTACCCAGTGAATTGGATATATGGTTTACCGCTACAATTTTAACCCGTTCATCCAGCAGCTTCTCATATTCTTCCAGTATTAGTTCGCCCTTGTCATTCATGGGGATAACCACAAGTGTAGCCCCTGCCCTTTCACACAGCATTTGCCACGGCACAATGTTACTATGGTGCTCCATAGCGCTTACCATTACCTTATCGCCTTCTTTCACGAATTTAGAAAACCCCGAGGCCACAAGGTTTATACCCGATGTTGTGCCTGTGGTAAACAGCACTTCGTGGCTGTGCTTTGCGTTGATGTGCTTTTGTATTTTCAGCCTTGAAACTTCATAAGCATCTGTGGCAAGCTGGCTAAGCGCGTGTACCCCGCGGTGGATGTTAGCATTTATATTGCTGTAATAACCCGAAATAGCATCTATAACCACCTGCGGCTTTTGCGAAGTGGCAGCATTATCAAAATAAACAAGCGGCTTGCCGTTTACTTTTTGGTTAAGTATGGGGAAGTCTTCCCTCACTTTATTTATATCGAACATCTTAATTGCTGATTTATACTATTATGCTTTTAAAAGCAACTGCAAAGTTACGGCTTGTTTTTTTAAAAACAGATTTTTAAAGGTGGTTTTAAGAATATCCCAACACGACAATTTAATGTCTTATTTTTTTTCATTCTAAATAAAAAGCCATAGATTTGCCATTATTTAGATTCAATAAAAACAATATTCATTTACCAATGAAGCATATAGCAAAATTTATGGCTGTTGCCTTACTGATACTGGCAACTACTTCGTGTAAAAAAGAGCAACAGGCCCCTGAAGAAAACACAACGGCTACCGACACTGTTGCAAAAGTTGAAAAAAGGAGGATTATCTCCCTCAATGGTGCGCTTACAGAGATAATTAGTGCACTGGGACACCAAGACCAGATAGTGGCTGTTGATGTTACCAGCACTTACCCTGAAGGCATTAAAGATTCGGCTAAAGACCTGGGGCATGTAAGGAGTATATCTATAGAAGCGCTTATGGCAGAAAAGCCGGAACTTATATTAGCAACCAGCGAAGACCTTAGCCCGGAACTTACCGAAAAGATAAAACTGGCTAAAGTTGATGTGCGTGTGTTTGACAGGGACTATACTGCCGAAGGCACCAAAATGCTGATTGGACAGGTAGCCACAGTGCTGCAAAGCGAAGGAGCACAAAAACTTCAGGATAAAATTGATGCCGACCTTAAAGGTGTTGAGCAGCTTAAAATACAGCCAAAAGTATTATTCATTTACGCGCGTGGTGCCGGTACACTAATGGTGGGCGGCAAGAACACACCGGTTGATAAAGTAATAGAACTTGCAGGTGGTAAAAATGCCGTTACCGATTTTGAAGACTACAAACCTTTAACCCCTGAAGCCCTTATACAGGCCAACCCGGATGTTATACTAATGTTCGACTCGGGTATACAAAGCCTTGGCGGAGAGCAGGGCGTGCTTAAAATTCAGGGTATAGAAAAAACGAACGCAGGCAAAAACAAGAAAATCATTGCTATGGATGGCGCCCTGCTTTCAGGTTTCGGGCCACGTTTGGGCGAAGCTGCTGCAACGCTTAACGGCAAGTTTAAGGAAAATGCAAAATAAACTTTCGATATACATGCTTGCCAGCGCGGTACTGCTACTTTTTTTAGCGGTATTGTCGCTGTATATGGGTGTATATGTTTTTGAAAAATATTCGGTTGCCGAAGTGCTTAAAGGGCTTATTACCAACGACAGCACACTCTCTGAAAGCGACCGTTTTGTAATGATGGGTTTGCGCCTGCCGCGCATAAGCATGGCAATACTTATAGGCAGTGCACTGGCAGTATCGGGCACGTGCCTGCAGGGCATGTTTAAAAACCCGCTTGCCACACCCGACCTTATCGGGATAACCAGCGGGGCCTCTTTGTTTGCCGCGCTTGCCATTGTGCTGGGCGCCTCTATAAAGCCTTATATACCCGAAGTTTTCCATTTTTCGCTGTTAAGCTTTATGGCATTTTTAGGCGCGCTATTCACAATGGTTACGGTTTACCGTATATCTACCAGCAACGGCAAAACAAACGTGGTAATAATGCTGCTGTCGGGCGTTGCCATAACAGCACTTGGCTTTGCCGTTACAGGTTTTCTTATCTACATCAGTAAAGAAGAGCAACTGCGCGACCTTACCTTTTGGAACCTGGGCAGCCTGGGCGGCGCCACATGGACAAAAAATGCCATACTTGCCGTTATAGTAGTTGTTTCATATGCTTTTTTAATTAACAAAGGCAAGGCATTAAATGCCATGATGCTGGGCGAGCGCGATGCGCAGCACCTGGGCATACCTGTAGAACGCATTAAAAAACAGATTGTGCTGTTTACGGCACTTATGGTAGGTACATCGGTAGCTTTTGCCGGTACAATAGGCTTTGTTGGGCTTATAGTGCCTTATATACTCAGGCTGATATTCAAATCCAATTACCATATAATACTGCCCATGTCGGCCATACTGGGCAGCGTGCTGCTGTTGGCTGCCGACACTGTGAGCCGCACTATAGCCGCACCGTCAGAAGTGCCGATAGGCATACTTACGGCTTTTATGGGCGCGCCCATTTTTATTGCCATTTTAGTTAAGAACAGGAAATCAATGCAGTAGGAGTTATGCTCGAAGCTTATAAAATATCATACTCACAGCGCAAGTTTGCCATCCTGCAAAACATAGATGTTTCAGTAGGGTATGGCGAACTTTTGGTTATTGTGGGCCCCAACGGTGCAGGCAAATCTACACTATTGAGCATGCTTGCCAACGAAATGGGCAAAAACGAAGAGCCTATTTTCTTTAAAAAGAAAACTTTTGAAGACTGGGACGAAAAAGAACTGCCACACCACAAGGCTAAATTTTCGCAAAGCAACAGCCAGGACATACCATTATCGGTTAAAGATGTGGTAATGATGGGCCGTTACCCTTATTTTAATGCCGCGCCGCACAAAGCCGACCACGATGCCGTAGCCAAGGCCATGCAGGAAACCGATGTTACCACGCTTGCCGCACGCAACTATAACACTCTTTCCGGTGGCGAAAAACAGCGCGTTCACCTGGCAAGGGTACTGGCGCAGCTTGATAATGATGTGGCGCACAAGCTGGTATTTTTAGATGAACCACTAAATAACCTTGATGTGTTGCACCAGCACCGCATACTGCACACCATAAAAAACTTTACAGGCCGCGGCAATACAGCCGTAATGGTACTGCACGACCTTAACCTTGCCGCACAATTTGCCGACCGCGTGCTGCTGATGAAAAAAGGCAGGATTGTGAGCCATGATGTGCCCGATAAGGTTTTTACGAAAGAAATAATAAGCGGTGTATATAACTTTCCCTGCACTATATGCCCTAACCCGGTTAATAAAAACCCATTAATAATATTCGGAACTTAATACAATACCCAAAGCACATGGATACTATAACAAATACACTTAAAGCACAGTGGGAAACGCTTAGAGCAGAAAACCCGCACCTTCGCATACGCAATGCCGCCGAACAGCTTGGCGTTAGCGAAGCCGAACTTGTTGCCACACAGGTTGGCGACACCGTTACACGCCTTCGCCCCCAATTTGCCGATATACTTACAGAAGTTGAAAAGCTTGGTAAGGTTATGGCGCTTACCCGTAATGAAGAATGTGTACACGAGCGCAAGGGCGTGTACCTTAACCCTGACTTCAGCAGCCCGTTTGCAGGGCTTTTTGTAGGCGAGGATATCGACCTGCGTATATTTATCTCGCATTGGGACAAAGCCTTTGCCGTAGCGGAGAAAAGCGAGCATGGCGACAGGAAAAGCCTTCAGTTTTTTGGTAAGGACGGACTTGCCATCCACAAAATTTACCTGACAAAAGACAGCCACGAGGCTGCTTTTGATGCACTTGTTGCCAAATATAAGTCGGATAACCAGAGTACAGATGAGACCGTAACGGATGTGCCGCTGAACCTTGAGGAAAAGCCGGATGCCGATATTGATGTGGAAGGTTTCCGCGAATCGTGGCGCAACCTTAACGACACACATGCATTTTTCGGGATGCTTAAAAAATATGGCGTTACACGCACACAGGCGCTCCGCCTTGCCCCTGAAGGGGACTATGCGGTACAGATTGAGAAAGATGCCATAGTAAAGATGCTGGAAGGCGCTGCTGCACAAAAACTGCCTGTAATGGTGTTTGTTGGCAACCGCGGCAATATACAGATACATACCGGCACCGTGCGCAAAACCATGTGGCACAACCAGTGGTTTAACGTGATGGACCCTGACTTTAACCTGCACCTTGACATGAGCAGGATTGCCCAGACATGGGTAGTGCGCAAACCTACCGAAGATGGTATGGTTACGGCTATAGAGGTGTTTAACGAAATGGGCGAGATTATAGTTCAGTTCTTTGGTAAGAGAAAGCCGGGCATTCCTGAATTACAGGAATGGAGAGATTTAGTTGCTTCTTTATAATTATTGGGTTATATATCCTGATAAAGCCGCTCCTCCCCCGGAGCGGTTTTTTTATTCATAAAAAACCCGGCACACGGGCCGGGGCTAACCAAAACAAAAAACTAACTTATTTATATAACTACTGAAGCAACTGGTACTGGAGAACAGGGAAACCCCTTTCTCCGTTACTGTTAAGCATCGAAATAAACTTAATTTTATACATATTTCCTGCGCCGTCTTTCAGCACAAAGAAAACATTATCATATAGCTGTACGGGTACAACATTACGCCAGTTAGCGCCAATAACCCTTTGGTCGCTGCTAAACTGGTAATTACCCGCCTGTACAGATGCAGCCGTGAAAGATCCATATGCAGCACTATCGCCCTGTACCATAAAGCCTGTAACACCCGATTTGCTGTTTATCACAATAAAATCGGAATAGAAATAAGCACCTGCTGATACACCTGAATTATCAAATACCTCATTGGTAAACGTGGTAAAGTTCATATCCCACTTGTCTTTTTCAGGCTCAGCCATAACAATACCTGTAGTAAAGCTGAAGAAGGTGTGGTTATAGCCCGGTGATTTGGCTATCGCAACTTCCTGGAATGATGCGCTTTCAAGATCGGCATACTGTAATTTGTAGCCATCGCCATCCTTCCATACTTTAACTTTCTTCCATCCGCGCGGATCGCCGGCTGTATTTACAGAGCCAACAGCAGGGGTAGCGGTTGGCACTGCATGGCCCAGGTTGATAAGGTATACCTTAGCTTCTGCCTCGCTTGCAGCAATGGTTTTAAAGGCAGTACCGGTTAGGGTTCCGTCAGGGTTATCCACATACTCCAGGTTTTCCTGCTGAAAAGTACCAACGGCAACAGCAGGGTTTTCTTCCTGTGGCAGGGTAATATCGGTTGTTTCAAGCTGTTTTGCAGCCATCATTAGCGAACCGTTTAGTACCACACGGAAGTCGTTACCGCTGTAAAAGCCCAAATCCCAGCTATCGCGCGCTACAGGCAGGGCGGCTTCGCCGCTAAGGTCTACATATACCTGGTTTTGCTGGTTGGGGCCGCCAACGTTTAACGGATGCTGTGCCGTTCCGAAAACCGTTCCGGCAGAAGGGGTTTCTATAGGGGCTATATTACTGTTGCTGCCGTCTTCGCTGCATGATACCAGCGCGAGCATTGCAAGAGAGAATAAAACTATTTTTTTCATGGTTTACTCGTGATTATATCGTGATTATATATTGATATTGTATGTTAGCTTAAGGAAATAAGAGCGCCCGTAGCCCATAAGTATATTGGTAGTGCCCGCGCTGTGTGTGCCACCCGCTGCCTGGCTGCTTTGTATGTTTACTACATCCAGCAGGTTCCTGGCGCCCAGCGTAACATCTAAAGAGCGTTTAAAGAACGATTTGCGCACCGAGGCATCCATAAGCCCAAAGGCTTCTATTTCGTTTAATATGAACTGCGGATTGCTTAATGAGCTGTCCTGCACATATTGCTGCTGCCTGCCGTTGTGCTTATAGTATAATGAAAGTTGCGTATCCCATTTTGGTATGGTATAGCCAATACTGGTGTTAAACTGGTAGGTAGTGAGGTATTTATCGTCTGACACTGTTAGACCGGTATTAATAGCCCTTGATATGCCCGTAACCGAAACACCTACTTTAGCATCGAGGTTTTTGTACTGCAATTGGTGTGTGGTGGCAAGGTTCCACATTTTGTAGCTGTCGATATTGATGTAGCGGTATTGGAACTGCGGAAAGGTTGCCACTACAGCAAGTTCTATCCTGTCGGATACCGATATAAAGCCTGCTGTAATGCTGTTGCTTAGTTGGAGGTCTTTTGTAAAAGTTTGCTTTTTAAAGCTTGCCTCTATACTGTGCCCGCTTTCGGGGTCAAGCTCCGGGTTGCCCTGCAGGTTGTGGTTGCTGTCAACAAAGTAGGTATATAGCTCTTCATAATTGGGTGTGCGGTATGACCTGCCATAGCTGAGCCTTGTCTCATATCCTTTATTAAGCAGGTAACGAAGCCCCATAGAAGCCGCCCACTGGTCATCAAATTTTGACTGGAACGAATACCTGAAGCCGGGGCGTATGGAAAACCTTTCGGTTACCGGCGCTTCTGCGGCAGCAAAAACATCATAATTTTCCAGCCTTTTATTCAGGTTAACGTCGCCATTGTTATCATCGTTAAAATTCCCTGTAAGGGCAGAACTGTAGCCATAGGTGTTTACCAGCTCATAACCTACCTGGAAATCAAAACCTTCTTTTTTAATGAAATTGGTAAGCGTTCCGGTAGAATGCAGTACTTCTGTTTCCTGATAGGGCTGGGTAGCGTTCTGCTCCTCGGTATCGGTTTGTATGTAATAGCGGAACTGCTCTACATCCCTTTTTTGTTTTTGGTGCGAAACCGACACGTTATAATCCAGCCCCGCCAGCTTGCCCACGGCATTAAGGTGATGATAGAATTTCTCGGTAAAATAACGCCTGTCGTTAGCATAGCGCAATATGCCTGTGCCTTCTACAAACTGGCTTAATATGATAGGGTTATAAAAATCTATGTTCTCATCAAAATACTCAAAGCGGTAAAAAACGTGGGTATTGCCTTTTTGGTAGCGTACCAAAACGTTGCTGAAAACCTGCTCTTTGGGCAGCCAGCTATAGCCGCGCTGCTGCGCCGGGTTGTTTGGGTTGTTGGTAAACTCACGCCCACCAAAACCGCCTAAATAGCCTTCAAAACTATTACGATTTGCGCCCGCAGAAATAAACCAGTTGTCGTTTAGATTGTGTGATATCCGTAATGCCTGTATGTGGCGGCCTTCATCATAAAAGGGCTTATACTCATCGCCAACGGTTTCTTCCTGTACTGTAGCGGATATTTCCCATTTGTTGTTGATGCTTTTCTTCGTGATGATATTGATTATACCACTAACGGCATTGGCGCCGTGTGTTACGCCCATAGCGCCCTCTATAATCTCTATGCGCTCTATATCGTCGAGGTTTATCTGGGTAAGGTCTATATTGTTGCCAAGCCCGGTATCGCTTACCAGCGGAACGTTATCTACCAACACTTTAAGGTATTGCCCGTCTAACCCAAACATGGATACTGTAGAACGCCCTTCTCCGCTTTGCGGCTGTACGATTATATTTAAGTATTGGTTAAGCACATCGGCAAGGTTGTTGCCTGCCTGCCTGCGGATATCTTCGGCGGAAATTACCCTTACATTAAAAACGGATTTCTTTATGGATTGCGGCTCTATTTGCCCCGTTACCACTACTTCATTAAGCAGGGCGGGTTGGATAGTGTCAGCAACAGTTTCCTGGGCAACTGTATGGATTGTATATAGTAAAAGTACAGGCACTAAAACCCTTATACTAATTTGCATTGTTTGTTAGATTGATTCTAAATTGCAAATCTACAAGCAGGGTTTTATATATGCAAATTATTTTTATTAATTCTAAATAAAAGAAAGGTAGGGCAATAAAAAACTGCCTCTATTTCCCGTAGAGGCAGCCCTTAAACATAGTTGTGCTTCTGTAAATGTCTATAGGTTAAAACCCATGTTTACACCAAGCTTAGAAGCAATCAGCTTGGTTATCCTGTTTTTAAGTTCGGGTATCTTGATGCTCTCTATTACTTCGTTGCTAAAAGCATACATTAAAAGCGCCTTAGCCTCTTTTTTAGGTATTCCGCGCGACTGCATGTAAAACATTGCGCTCTCATCAAGCTGACCTATGGTACAGCCGTGCGAACATTTAACATCATCTGCAAAAATTTCGAGCTGTGGCTTAGCGTTAATTGTAGCCTTGTCGCTTAGCAATACGTTGTTATTCTGCTGAAAAGCGTCTGTTTTCTGGGCTTCTTTCTCTACAAAAATCTTCCCGTTAAAAACGCCTGTTGCATTGCCATCAAAAATACCTTTATAGTTTTGGTGGCTCACGCAGTTAGGCTGTGCATGGTTTACCAGCGTGTAGTGGTCTACAAGCTGTTTCTCGCCAATTATGGTAATGCCTTTAAGCGTGCTCTCTACGTGCTCGCCCTCATGGTAAAAATTCAGGTTGTTACGTGTAATGTTACCGCCAAAAGAAAACGTATGTACAGATGCAATACTGTCTTTCTTTTGCGATATATAGGTGTTGTCAATTAGGTTGGCGGTAAGTACATCATTCTGTATTTTATAATAATCTGCCATAGCCCTTTCGTCAACAAATATTTCGGTTACCGAGTTTGTTAATACCGGGTTGCTGTTAAGGCTCTGGTGCCTTTCTATTATCTGTACCTGCGCATTTCTGCCCACAATTATAAGGTTGCGGGGCTGTACCATAAGCGCAGCTTCGTTACCGGTAGAAAGATATACGATTTCTACAGGCTTATCGGCTACCTTATTTTTAGGGATATTGATATAAGCGCCCTCACATGAAAAAGCAGTGTTTAGCGATGTAAGGCTATCAGCTTTGTTTGCCGACTTATTAAAATATTTATCTATAACCTCTTTGTACTTGGGTTTTGTCATTGCTGACGACATAAGGCATACATCAAGCCCGTCGTGTGTTGTAGACGAAAGGAATGAGCTGAAAATGCCGTCAATAAACACCACTTTATAAGTGTCTATTTCATGCAAAAAATATTTCTTTACATCGGCATAGTTAAGCGCATTTTCTTCTTTCGGGAAAACGCTGAAATCATTCTTCAATATGCTGTTAAGCGATGTATATTTCCAGGCCTCATCCTTTTTTGTGGGGAAGCCTTTATATTCAAAATTCTTAATAGCTTCCGTACGGATATTGTGTAAATCTGCATTTACATCTACCCGCTCCTCAAAAGCCATAAAAGACGATAAAAGTTTTTCTTTTAAATCCATTGTCTTAGTTTCAGGTTTAAAGTTTCAGGTTTAATGTTAATGGCTGAACCAATTATCAAACCTTGAACCTTAAACTTTAAACAATTTTTAATTTTCCGCTTTAATCCAGTCGTAGCCTTTTTCCTCAAGCTCATAGGCCAATTCCTTGCCGCCAGATTTTACTATTTTACCGTTATACAGTACGTGTACAAAGTCGGGTACGATATAATCTAAAAGCCTTTGGTAATGGGTAATCACAATAACCGCATTGTCTTTGCTGCGTAGCTTGTTTACACCATTTGCCACAATACGCAGCGCATCGATATCAAGCCCTGAATCGGTTTCGTCCAGTATTGCCAGCTTCGGCTCCAGCATTGCCATCTGGAAAATCTCATTACGTTTTTTCTCTCCACCCGAAAAACCTTCGTTCAGTGAGCGTGATAGGAACTTGCGGTCTATTTCCAGAAGTTCGCTCTTTTCACGTATCAGCTTCAGCATTTCGTTAGCAGGCATCTCCTCCTCACCTTTAGCTTTACGCGTTTCGTTAATAGCGGTTTTCATGAAGTTGGTTACAGATACACCCGGAATTTCTACCGGATACTGGAATGAAAGGAAAACACCTTTGTGTGCCCTTTCTTCCGGAGCCAGTTCGCCAATGTCTTCTCCTTCAAGAATTATTTCTCCATCGGTAACTTCATAATCCTCTTTACCTGCAATAACCGATGAAAGCGTACTTTTACCCGAACCGTTTGGCCCCATAATAGCATGTACTTCACCCGCTTTTACCTCAAGGTTAATACCTTTCAGTATCTCTTTATCTTCAACACTTGCGTGTAGGTTTTTAATAGTCAGCATTATTATTTGTTTACTATTTTGTATTTAAAAAACTTTTGACTGTGTCCCAAGCATTATCTTCTTTAATCTCGTATCCAAAACCGCGAGTCAGACCCTCTTTGTTAATTTGGGTTTGCAGGAAGTCATGAATTTTTTTGGGTTCGTTAATATAAACATATATATCAAGACATGTATCGTTAAATAGATGACCAATAAAATGTGCTTTGGTTAACTTTTTAATTTCAGAAAGCAAATAATCTTCTAATTCATAAGCGATATTGCTTTCTTCATATTCAGGCAGCCCTTTTTCATTTAGATTTTTAAGTTCAAGATAGATTGTTATATTTAGACACCAAGTATATTCAGCCTTTTTCTTAAAATTCTGATAAGCTATATTAAAAGATCCGATAATTGGTTTATCACCTGTCATCCCATTAACAACCATAAAGTTATCTTCAGGATATAAGTCTTCTGATGCTATCTTGTTATGTCGTCTGATACCAAACAAATTTGATAAAAATCCCATGTTCATTGAGATATACGCTTATTACATTTTCAAATTACCCCACACTACCCTCAAGGCTTATCTCCAGCAGCTTTTGTGCCTCAACAGCAAACTCCATAGGCAGCTTGTTCAGTACCTCTTTGCTAAAGCCGTTCACGATTAGCGCAATAGCTTTTTCGGTTGGTATGCCGCGCTGGTTGCAATAGAATACCTGGTCTTCACCAATTTTACTGGTGGTAGCTTCGTGTTCTATTTTGGCTGTTGTATTTTTCGATTCAATGTACGGGAAGGTATGCGCGCCACAATTGTTACCCATCAGCAGCGAATCACACTGGCTGAAGTTACGGGCATTTTCTGCACGGCTGCCAATTTGTACCAGTCCGCGGTAGCTGTTTTGCGATTTACCGGCTGATATACCCTTAGAAATAATGGTACTCTTAGTATTCTTACCTAAATGAATCATCTTAGTACCCGTATCGGCCTGCTGGTAATTGTTGGTTACGGCAATAGAGTAAAACTCCCCTACCGAATTATCCCCTTTCAACACACAACTCGGGTATTTCCATGTTACTGCAGAACCGGTTTCTACCTGTGTCCATGATATTTTGGCGTTCTTTTCGCAAAGTCCGCGCTTGGTCACAAAGTTATATACACCGCCTTTGCCCTCTTTATTACCGGGGAACCAGTTTTGTACTGTGCTGTATTTTATCTCGGCATCGTCAAGCGCTATAAGCTCAACAACCGCTGCGTGCAACTGGTTCTCATCTCGGCTTGGTGCAGTACAGCCCTCAAGGTAGCTAACATAGCTGCCCTCGTCGGCAATAACAAGCGTACGCTCAAACTGGCCTGTGCCTGCCTGGTTAATACGGAAGTAGGTGCTCAATTCCATCGGGCAACGAACGCCCTTTGGTATATAGCAGAACGACCCGTCGCTAAAAACCGCCGAGTTTAACGCTGCATAAAAATTATCCCTTTGCGGTACTACTGTACCCAAATATTTCTTTACTAACTCCGGATGCTCTTTTATAGCTTCGGAGATAGAGCAGAAAATAATACCTTTCTCTGCCAGTGTCTTTTTAAAAGTTGTAGCTACCGAAACAGAGTCCATTACGATATCTACCGCCACACCGGCAAGTACTTTTTGCTCATCTATAGAAATGCCAAGTTTTTTAAAGGTATCAAGCAATTCAGGGTCAACCTCATCAAGGCTTTCATATTTAGGTTTTTTCTTAGGTGCCGAGTAGTAGGATATTGCCTGAAAATCCGGCTTTTCATAATGCACATTAGCCCACTCCGGCTCTGCCATCTGCTCCCATGCACGGAACGCCTCAAGGCGCCATTCAGTCATCCATTCCGGCTCCTCCTTCTTCATCGAAAGCGCACGTATAACGTCTTCGTTTAATCCAACGGGAAACGTATCGCTTTCTATATCAGTATAAAAGCCGTATGCATACTCCTTGTTCTCCAGCTCGACTTTTAATTCTTCTTCTGTGTATTTGCTCATACTCTATATTTAAAGATTTAAAATTCAAGATTTAAAATTACTTCTCAATCCGCGATTTTAAATACTCTATAAATTTTGATAAACTTTTAGATATCTCAATGCATAATGCAATCGGCTGCTCAACCTGGTATTTTGTAACAAATCCTAATTCCTCAGATAGGATAAGCATACTCCTCACTTCAGCACAGCTACCTTTTGAATGCGCCAGAAATCTTATAAATTGCTTGTTGTTGTTATATTCTGAACCCTCTGCAATATTATTGCTTATACTAACAACGGCTCTTTTAATTTGATCTTTAAAACCATACTCTTTTTCAAACTCTTGATTTTTTACTAAACCGAATACCACTTTTGCAAGTACAATCGATTTTTGATAAACCTCAAATTCTTCAAAAGTTTTTGTGTAGCTCAAAAATCTTAAATATTAAATTTTTAAATCTTCAATTTTATAATGAAAAACTCTCCCCGCAACCGCAGGTGCGCTGTGCGTTAGGGTTGTTAAACACGAACCCTTTGCCATTAAGCCCTCCGCTGTACTCTAAAATTGTACCTGCCAGATATAAGAAACTCTTTTTATCTACAGCTACTTTAATATTATTATCCTCAAATAATTTATCGTTTTCGCCCAGGGCTTTGTCAAATTTCAAATCATACGACAAGCCTGAACATCCTCCGCTCTTAACCCCTACCCTAACATAATCGGTAGCGGCATCAAAACCGTCATCCTCCATAAGGCTGACAATTTTTTTCCTTGCTGTATCAGAAACTTTTATCATTGTCTGTATATATTTAATCTAAATTACTGCAAAGATACCCACAATTTTACACATTGCAATAAAAGCTACTCTTTTTATCTGATTATGGTATAAGTAAAGCCTATATCATGAGTTTTGTTGCATAAATAACAGCAAAATCCGTACCTTGCTGCATCTAAAATATTTAACAAATCCAATGAAACTATACCCGATAGAAAGCGGCAACTTTAAGCTGGATGGCGGCGCCATGTTTGGCGTGGTGCCCAAAACCATCTGGAACCGCACTAACCCTGCAGATGAAAAGAACCAGATAGATATGGCGGCGCGCTGCCTGCTGATTGAAGACGGCAACAGGCTCATCCTTATCGACACAGGGATGGGTAACAAGCAAAGCGAAAAATTTTTTGGCTACTATGCCATGTGGGGCGACCACAGTATAGATAAATCACTTGCCAAATACGGTTTTCACCGCGATGATATTACCGATGTTTTTTTAACGCACCTGCATTTTGACCATGTGGGCGGCGCCATACAATGGAATAAAGACCACACCGGTTATGAGCCGGCTTTTAAAAACGCCCATTTCTGGACGAATGAAAACCACTGGCAATGGGCTGTTAAACCCAATGCGCGGGAAAAAGCATCTTTCCTTTCGGAAAATATTATGCCCATGCAGGAAAGCGGGCAGTTAAAGTTTATTACTCGTCCTGAAGGCGACTTTAAGGATCTTAGCGAATTAGGCTTTGGTATATTATTTGCCGATGGGCATACCGAAAAGCAAATGATTCCGCATATAAATTATATGGGAAAGACATTTGTATATATGGCCGACCTGCTGCCAACAGCCGGGCACATACCCCTGCCTTATGTAATGGGTTATGATACCAGGCCGCTTCTCACCCTTGATGAAAAGGAAAAGTTTATGAACGCAGCCGCAGATAATGAGTATTACCTGGTGCTGGGCCACGATGCACACAATGAAATTATAACGGTGCAGCACACCGAAAAAGGAGTACGCCTTAAAGATGTTTTAAGGTGGGACGATATACTAACATAATGTTAATTTTATAAAGTTTGTAACAAATCCATCCTACTTTAGACCAATTCTGTAAGAAATGTAAATTAAGTACCAATATGAAGTTTAAATCAATTTATCTCTCGGCAGCGCTGGCATTATTCCTTGCAAGCTGCGGAGCCTCTAAAAAAATAACAGCAGAGCCTATTACTGCGCCTGCAACAATAACAGCTAAAAAAGCTGACCTTAGCGAAAACGAAGAGCAACGCTGGAGCCACCTTGATATTATAAACGATACTATACCCGGAATGAGTACAGACCGTGCCCTTAAGCTGCTTGAAGGAAGAAAAGCAGATAAGGTTATTGTTGGTGTTATAGACAGCGGTGTGGATATTGAGCACCCGGACCTGCAGGGACAGATATGGACAAATAGTGACGAGATTGCCGGAAATGGTAAAGACGACGATAACAACGGTTATGTGGACGATGTTCACGGATGGAACTTTTTAGGTGACATCAACCATGAAAATATGGAGTTTGTACGTATCCTGAAAAGGGGCGACGACGGTTCTGAGCTTTACAAAAGGGCAAAAGCCGAATATGATAAAGAATATGCTGATGCTATGGCCGGCAAGCAGCAAATGGATTTTATCCTGAAAGCGGATAAGGCCATACGCGATGCGTTGGGCAAAGACACTTACACTGCAGAAGATTTAAAGAACATGCAGTCATCAGACCCTACCATTAACGCTGTTAAAGGAAGGTTTGCCATGATATTAACAGAAGTATCGCGTGATGAGCTTATAGAAGATATTAAAGGCGGCCAGGAGCATTATGACAATGTGCTGAATTACCACCTTAACCTTAAGTATAATGCCCGTAAGGACATCCTTAAGGATGATGAGAACAACTGGAATGCAAAAGGATATGGTAACGGAAACGTTATTGGCCCTGAAAAAGAAGGCGCTAAACACGGTACCCACGTAGCAGGTATTATTGCCCAGCTAAGGGGTAACGGCATTGGCGGAGACGGTGTAGCCAGCAATGTTGCGGTTATTATGCCGGTGCGTGCAGTGCCGGATGGGGACGAATATGATAAAGATGTTGCCATGGCAATACGCTATGCGGTAGATAACGGTGCCAAAGTGATTAATGGCAGTTTTGGTAAATACTTCTCTACCCACAGCGACTGGGTTTATGATGCCATTAAATATGCAGCAAGCAAAGATGTACTTATTGTTTGTGCGGCAGGTAACGAAGGAACCGACCTTAATGAAGGCGGCGGTGTAGAGCGTTACCCTAATGATAACATGAACGGTGGTGCCGAAATTGCTGATAACTTCCTTTCGGTTGGGGCGCTTAACTACAGCCTTGATGAAGGGCTTATTGCTAATTTCTCTAACTACGGTAAAACCGATGTAGATGTGTTTAGCCCGGGTGTACGCATTTATGCAACCACTCCAAACAATAATTATGAATACCTGCAGGGTACATCAATGGCTTCGCCTAATGCAGCGGGGGTTGCAGCGCTAATACGTGCGTACTACCCTAAACTTACAGCCGCACAGGTTAAGCAGGTTATCATGCAGTCGGGAGTACCTATGCAAATAGATGTAGCAGCAGGTGGCGACGAAAAGAATATGAGGGCATTCAGCGATGTATCTATGACCGGTAAAGTTGTAAATGCTTATAATGCGATTATCCTTGCCGATAAAATGTCGAGATCTTAAGTAATCAGAAGCTAATTTTATTCTATACCTCAGTTGCCGTTACTGTTTTACAGTAGCGGCAATTTTTTTTGTATCAAGCGCAGTTTTTACACCTTCCGTTAATGATGCAGTTAATGCTTTCAGCAAAATAGCCTTCCGGCACAGTAAACTGCACGGGGGTAGGCAGGCATTCTAACGTGTTGCACCCGGTACACCTGAAATGAAAATGATTATCAGAATGCTTCTCCGAATCACATTTACTGCAGACAGCAAAATACTGCTTACCGTCTTCTGCAACAACCCTGTGCAAAATACCGTCATCACAAAACCGGTTCAGCACCCTGTAAACGGTAGCCCTGTCAATATCTATATTAAGATTATCCTGCACCGTTTCATGGTTAAGTGCTTTACCTGCTTTTTTAAGTACTTCTAAAACAGCTTCTTTAGCAGGCGTATTCCTTCTTCTCATTTTTAATGCGATTTTGTTGCAATAATAAAATATTTCTTTAAGTTTGCCAAATCTATTTGAAACTTATCAAAAACAGCTATGGAGAACCAGGAAAATTTTGAGGTTATTATAATCGGCGGAAGCTACTCAGGCCTCTCGGCAGCAATGGCGCTGGGGCGCTCGTTACGCAAGGTACTGATTATTGATGGTGGCAAACCCTGCAACAGGCAAACACCGCATTCGCATAATTTCATAACGCAAGATGGCACCCCGCCTGCTGTTATAGCCGGTCTTGGCAAAGAACAGGTTTTGCGTTACAAAACCATTACATTTATTACCGATCTTGCCGTGAGCGGAGAAAAAACTAATTCCGGTTTTTCAATAGCAACAAAGTCCGGTAAGCAATTTACCGCACAAAAGCTGATTTTCGCAACAGGCATAAAAGATATAATGCCCGACATTAAAGGTTTTGCAGAGTGTTGGGGGATATCTGTTATACATTGCCCCTACTGCCACGGCTATGAAGTTAGAGGAAAGAACACCGCTATACTGGCCAACGGCGAGAGGGCTTATCACCTCGCTACTTTAGTAAGTAACCTTACTAAAAACCTTAGCATAATCACGTCAGGCAAACCTGATTTTTCAGCAGAACAAACAGCAAAACTGGTAAAAAACAATATCCCTGTTATTGAAGAGGGAGTTATTGAGGTAGTCCACACAAACGGGCAACTGCGCAACATTGTGCTTAGCAGCGGGAATACGTTGCCTCTTGATGCTGTATATGCCGCACTGCCTTTTGTACAGCACTCTGATATTCCTGCAAAATTTGATTGCGAGCTTACAGATATGGGGCATATAAAAACAGACGGTTTCCAGAAAACAACTGTAGAAGGCATATTTGCATGCGGTGACAATGCCGTAATGATGCGCTCTGTAGCCAATGCGGTGAGCAGCGGCAACATAGCCGGCGCAGTAGCCAATATGGAGCTTTCCCACCAGAATTTTTAATACAAAAAAGGAATAATATTGCTGTTCAGCACATTGTGTTTTACTACAGGTTATTTTTCAACAAACGTTTGGCAAATTATTAACAGAAAAAACTATATTTGCGTTTCTTCAGTTAAAACCCGAAATTTTAAAAACACATGAAAACGCTTTCAGATATTAATTTTAAAGATAAAAAGGCCTTAATAAGGGTAGATTTTAATGTTCCCCTTGATGAGAATTTTAATGTTACCGATACTAACCGTATTGAAGCCGCGAAGCCAACTATCGATAAAATTTTAAATGATGGCGGAAGCGTTATCCTGATGAGCCACCTGGGCAGGCCAAAAGGCAAAGAAGAAAAATATTCGCTAAAGCACATTGTAGCCACAACATCTGAAGTATTGGGTAGAGATGTGAAATTTGTTGAAGACAGTGTGGGCGAAACTGTAGAAAAAGCTGCCGAAGCTTTAAAGCCGGGTGAAATATTACTTTTAGAGAACCTTCGCTTTTACAGCGAAGAGGAAGCAGGAGATGAGGCGTTTGCCGAAAAGCTTGCCAAATTGGGCGATGTTTACGTTAATGATGCTTTTGGTACGGCACACCGTGCGCATGCTTCTACCACCATAGTTGCAAAATTTTTTCCTGAAAACAAGGTTTTTGGAACGCTTCTTGCGAAAGAAATCGACAGTCTTAACAAAGTATTAGGAAACAGCGAGAAGCCTGTAACGGCTGTTTTGGGTGGCAGTAAAGTATCATCTAAAATAACAGTTATAGAAAATATACTGGATAAAGTAGACCACCTGATAATTGGCGGCGGTATGACTTTTACCTTTATAAAAGCGCAGGGCGGCAGCGTGGGCGACTCTATTTGTGAAGATGACAAGCAGCAGCTTGCGCTTGACATACTGGAGAAAGCCAAAGCAAACAATGTGCAGGTGCACCTGCCTGTAGATGTTGTGGCTGCTGATGGGTTTAAAAACGAAGCCAACACTAAAGTTGTTGATGTAAAAGAAATACCTGATGGTTGGCAGGGGCTTGATGCAGGCCCGAAATCGCTGGAGCAGTTTAAAGAGGTTATCTTAAACTCAAAAACGATACTATGGAATGGCCCGCTTGGCGTTTTCGAAATGGAAAACTTTGCCAAAGGCACCATCCAGTTAGGCGAATATATTGCCGAAGCTACTAAAAACGGTGCTTTCTCGCTTGTGGGCGGGGGCGACTCTGTAGCGGCGGTTAAGCAGTTTGGCCTGGAACCGAAAATGAGCTATGTATCTACCGGAGGTGGTGCAATGCTCGAAATGCTTGAGGGTAAAACCCTGCCGGGCATAGCTGCAATACAGGAATAGCCTGTTAAAGTTTATACTATAATATCTATTTAAAAGTTATGGTACAATCACCTGAAAGGCATTGTACTTAACTTCTTAAACAACAAATTATGAATAAAAAGAGAACACTGTCATTCATTTTTGCATTAATTTCTTTTGCGGCATTCGCACAGGAAAGTGCCGAAGCCGAAATCAGTACTCCGCAAATTAAACTTTCTTACCTTGATTCTGTTAAATCTACCTTCATCCGTTATGAAAACCTGGCCTGCATAGACAGCCTATGGATGAAAGAACTGGCCAACCAGGATTTATTTGAGGCCATGCAGGAGGATATCGAAAAGATAAACCCTGACGAAGATGTAGATTATAACCTGTCTTCTAAAGATTTAAAAGAGCGTCTTGCGAAGCTTGATGCTGTTTCTCCCTTTCACATAGAATACAGCAAGGGGCTTGAGAACATCATAAAATCCTACCTTAAGAACAGGCCGCGCTCTTTTGAGAGGCTCATGGCAATTTCGGATTATTACTTCCCGATGTTTGAAGAGTACCTTTCTAAATATAACGTGCCGATGGAGATAAAGTACCTGGCTGTTATAGAGTCGGCGCTAAACCCAAAGGCAAAATCGAGGGTTGGCGCAACAGGCCTGTGGCAGTTTATGTACCCTACCGGAAAGCAGTTTAACCTTGAAGTAAACAGCTATGTAGATGAGCGTTGCGACCCGCTGAAAGCTACAGAGGCAGCCTGCCAGTACCTGAGCAGCCTGTATAATATCTTCGGCGACTGGGATTTGGTGCTTGCATCATACAATGCAGGGCCGGGTAACGTTACAAAAGCCATACGCCGTTCGGGCAGCTATAAAAACTACTGGAACATTCGCCGCAACCTGCCAAAGGAAACACAGGGATATGTGCCGGCTTTCCTGGCAACTATGTATGTTTATGAATATGCAAAAGAGCACGGCATAAACGGCAAAAAAGCGCCAATGACCTATTTTGAAACCGATACGGTTATGGTAAAGCGCCAAATGTCATTCAAGCAGATTGCAAGCCTTGTTGATGTCCCGGTTTCGCAACTGCAGTTCCTTAACCCCATCTATAAGCTGGATGTAATTCCGTATACACCTGAAAAAGCCCATTATTTAAGGCTGCCTAAAGATAAAATTGGTTTATTTACCGCTAATGAAAAGGCTATTTACGCCTACATTGATTATGAGGCAGACCAAAGGGAAAAACCTTATTTTGTAAAAGAACGTGAAGAAGCTATCGCTTCTTCAAAAGAATTAGCCAAAGACGGCAAGAAAATAATTACCGCAAGCAAAACCTATACGGTTAAGCGTGGCGATAACCTTGGCGAGATATCGAACAAATATGGTGTTAGCGTTGCAGAAATTAAGCGCTGGAACGGGCTTAGGGGCAACATGATACAGGTTGGGCAACGCCTTAAGATACAAACAGAAAAAATTGTAGATATACCGGTAAAAGAAGAAGCCGTAGCCGAAGTTAAAGACGTTAAGAAAGACAAGGCAAAGCAAAAGCCTGCCGATACACTTAAAACCGACAAAACCGCAATAGCCGCTAACACTGCAAAAACTGAAATAGAAGAGGCTGCCCCTGCTGAAGATGCCGTAGCTGAAAACGCTGTTGCAGAAACAGAGCCTAACACTCAGGAAATTGTGGCAGCAGCCATTAACAAAGAAAAGCGTGCCCGCGAAGCAAGCTATGAGGCAGAACGTATGTATATCGTTCAGAAAGGCGACTCGCTTTTCAGTATAGCAAGGAAACACCCGGGCGTTACGGTGGAAAACCTGAAACGCTGGAACAAAATAGAAGGCGAGAGCATAAAGCCGGGCATGAAACTTAAGGTGAGTAGTATTAACTGATAAAACCACCATGCATGAAAAGGCTTAAACAAATAGTGCTTTTTGTTTTTGCCCTTTGCATTACAGCCTGCAACGAGGGTAAAACGGAAGAGGATGCCACAGCTTCGCGCGGAAACATCAATGAGATATCTATTGTTATCAATGATGTGATGTGGAACGGCGATGTGGGCGACAGCATGCGCCGCAAGTTTGCCGCGCCTGTGGACGGGCTCACACAGGAAGAACCGCTTTTTACCCTTAACCAGTACCATGAAGATACTTTTGATGAAGCATTAAAGCGTGGGCGCAATATTATTATTATTGATAAGGGCGGTAACGACGGTTTTGTCATCAAAAAGAACAGCTACTGCAAACCACAGAATGTTTTTACCATAAGCGCTAAAACTACAGATGGCCTGCTGGAGCTTATCGAAATGCATTCTGATGAGATAATCAGGAAAATAAAAGATACTGAAATCAGGGAAAACCAGGAGCGTAATAAAAAAGCAGGGCTGTTGGACGCGGCTGTTTTCAGCAGGCAGTATGGCATAAACATAATGGTGCCTGCTACCTACAGCTACGCCATACACAACGATAGCTTTATCTGGCTTAAGAAGGACATACCAAGCGGCAATACCAACATACTGCTGTATAAAGTACCATATCTTACCATAGAAAAGAACAAGACCATACTGCCCAATATTATAGCCATGCGCGATTCTATAGGCAATATGTACATACACGGGCAGGACCCCGGCTCTTTTATGAAAACGGAAGAAGCCTACTCCCCTTACCTGTTCATGACCAGCTTTAAAGAAAAACGTGCGTTTGAAACACGCGGTAACTGGGAAATGGAGAACGACTTTATGAGCGGGCCTTTTCTTAACTACACTATTAAAAACGACAAAAAACAATACTACCTTGTGGTAGAAGGTTTTATATACAGCCCTTCATCACCAAAGCGCGACCTCATCATAGAACTGGAATCTATTATCAAATCAGTACAGTTTCAGTAATAATTTTTGCTGCCTCACAATATATTCCGTAAAACAAATCCATGTCTTCTGTACAATTCAAAATAAAGCGATTTAACGAGCTTTCTGTTGTTGAGCTATATCAACTACTACAACTGCGCAGCGAAGTGTTTGTAGTGGAGCAAAATTGCGTTTATCAGGACATAGACGGTAAAGATGAAAAAGCGCTGCACCTCATCGGTACGTTTGATGGTAAAACAGTAGCGTACGCAAGGCTGTTTGACCGTGGCTATTATTTTGAAGAGGCCTCTATAGGGCGCGTGGTAATAAATGAGCAATACCGCGACAGGAAGTGGGGGCACGAGCTTATGAAAGCTGCTATTGCCGGTATTAAAGATCATTTCAATCAGGATGCCATAACTATTTCGGCACAGCTTTACCTGAAAAAGTTTTATGAAAGCCACGGATTTGTGCAGGCGGGAGAAGGTTATCTTGAAGATGGCATACCACATATACGGATGCACCTTGAATTTCAGAATTAAGATTTCAGAATTAAGAATTAATTCCTGACAACTATATCTTGGTTATAACCAGTTCTACCCTCCTGTCATACTCGCTTCCCTTACCCAAAGGCTTGGTGTTTCCGTAGCCCTTGTAGGTCATACGGACGGAATTGACTTTCCGGAACATCAGGTATTTATAAACAGTACGCGCCCTGTTTACAGAAAGCTCACGCTTACGGGTATCTTTATCTATGGCCTCTTTCTGGTAGGTGGGTGTGCAGCACACATGCCCCTGTATTTCAAATTGCAGGTTTTTGTATTTCTGTAAAAGGCGGGCTATTTTGTCAAGCTCTTTTTTAGATGGGCCGGTAAGCTTACTGCTTCCCCTTTCAAAATAAATATTCTCAAGATAAATGCGGTCTCCAACAACCATATCTTTTTTTACAGTATTGTAGATACCCGGCTCAAGTTTTGGCGGCGGCAGCGGCTCAAAGTTAACCACAACATCTACACGGCGGTTCTTAGAGCGTGCCTCGGTAACATTATCTATATCATCTTCAAGCAGTATGCGGCCTTTACCCTCTATGGTAACGATGATCTTGTTTTTAATGCCGCTGTTTACCAGCTTACTTTGTATGGTATTGGCACGGTTTGTAGAGAGCTTGTAGTTATATTCGTCTTTACCCCTGTCATCACAATAGCCGTAAATCTGTATGCTTTCTATGCGGGTGGTATCTATGGCGCTTACAAAGGCAACAAGGTTATTGCCCTGCTTTTCGTCGAGGCTGAATTTATCAAATTCAAAATAAATAGAAAATACGGTTTCCTCCTGCGCTTTAACTGCAAGTGTTGTTAGTAAGGCAAATATGAATAGTAGTTTATTCATTATACTGCTAAGTTACGCAATTTTAATCTTCCATACGCGTGAGCGATATATCTTCCAGCGGATGTATTACAATTGGGAATTTTTCCACTTTAACCGAGCTGCTGTCAAGCCCGAATGCCCTGCCTTCGGAAAGGCTCACTTTTTTAAGCACATAGTAAATATCCAGTACAATCCTTTCATACCATGGCAGGTCGTTATCATAAGAAAGGAACTTCTCTATAATTACAAACTTAAAATCGCCGATAACATTGTTCC
>CEQG01153793.1_pt1 | contig 26655 bp, 29 predicted proteins | sample 350301 | NCBI WGS metagenome assembly CEQG01 (sample SAMEA2621242, study PRJEB7988) | marine metagenome | isolation source: saline water (ENVO:00002010), including | reverse complement strand
ATGAATCACACCTTGAGCAGTATTTGTTTTAATCCCTTTGCTCCACCAGTCGTTAAATACATTTGCCGACAGATTTTTACCTAGTTGCGAACCATTCCATACGCTTCGGGATTCATGGTCGATAAAAGTAATCCCATAAATTCTTCCCTGATTATTCCGACGTACCACGACATTGATACCCTGTCCGAGTAGCTGCTTTCTAAAATCAAGCTCCCCGCCGGCCATATGCATAGCAGCTTCAATAGTATTTTTAAGTATTGCCTTTAAAGGATGCTTTGCCATTTCCCTCCTGGACTTTTCAAAATGCGCTTCGAGATGATCCAGGCCTGCATGCCGGCCGAACGATGAAGATTTAAAGGGATTACTTGCTTTTTCTCCTTTAGCATCAAGGGCAAAGTAGACTAAACCTTTCTTTGGTTTGCCATAGGCTTCCCCGCTTACCTGCTCGCAGGTGATATTAAAGAGGGAAAGTAGTGCATTATAGGTACCAAAATTAGGGAACAAATAATATTGGGGCAAATACCGGATTACTGCTGCAAGCTGGCTTTTAACGTTGCCTTTGGCATAGTCAACAGGCTTGAAAAAAAGCTTGTCATTTTGCTGTGTTTTTTCATCCGCGGGTTTTAAATTAAATTTCTTTTCAAGGTTACGGCAGGCTGCCATAGAACGGTGATGGTCGTAACTGTCAGGTATCTTGCTTCCATCAAGTTTTACGCAGGTTGTCACGATATGGATGTGTGTGCGCTCGATGTCGGTGTGCTTATAGACAATGTAAGGCTGCTGTGCATACCCCATTTCTTTCATATATTGCTCTGCCATTTTCATAAAGCGATCGTCACTGACTTTATCGGAGGGATCGGGATTCAGGGAGATATGCCTAACCGGCTTTTCCGTTTTGTTATTAGCCAATAGGTACGGCTCGAAGGAGCGACAGATCTGCGCTGTAGTCAGGTGGCCATCAAATGCATCAGGTATCTTATGGGTAAGCAATACCTTGCCGTTTTCCTTATCCACCTTTAGTTGATTATAGGAAACAGCGCCAAAAATATTTGTTCCCTTACCAATCTTGGCAATCATTTTTACTGTTCCTTATTGAGGTATTGTGACTCAAATACCTTGGTTAGATCAATAATTTTGCTGCAAAGTGTAGCCATTTCAAGGGTCTGTTTTTCGAGTCTGAACAGGTAAGCTGCCGCTTTTTTTTCAGTAAAGTTGCGGTATAATATCTTAACCACCTGATTATAATTTATGCCTACCGACCTGAAAATGGTGTAGAATTTTGTTAACTGCGTATGGTACTCCATCGCCTTCATATCAATTTTCACCACTTTAATTTCCCTCTCCAGCAAAAGTGAAATGATAAACTTTGCTTTGTTGTGCATACCGGAAGTCTCATACAGCGACAACAGCTTTGCATTTTCTTCGTCATTCAGACGAAACACATGCCTGTGGGTACTTGGGTTAAGCTTTGGCTTACGCCCACCTTTTTTCCTTTGTTCGTTATCCTGTTCTTTCATCATCAATCCGTTTTAAAGTTAAAACACCCGACTTCGGAGGGATGTTCCAGCACCCTGCAAGGGCAAGTTGTTTTGAAGCACCTATTACATTTCGGGTGCCTCAAAACATAACTTGCTCCTTTCCCGCGAAAGGAAATCCACCAGATACTGCGGATTGCAGAGAACCAAGGGAAACGGCTTCAGGCCGTTTACTTTAGATCCCAAACTGTCAGTTCTATACTGACAAAGTAAGAGAACCTTTTTATCAACAGCAGTATCGGCTAACCGGCCAAAACCTGACTGTGAAGGCTAAACCGTACCAGGATCAAAAGCTCTGAATAATCCCTGATTTACTTTGTACCGATGGGTGTGGTACGTACATGCGTACTTACGCAAATACGCACTTAAATATACAGCTACCCATGCAGGTAGGTACGTGTGTGGGTATTGATGTAGGTATAGGGCTATCTATATACTTACTTAATTGTACAGGTACACGTGTAAGTATGTAATTGTATAAGCAGGTACTTAAACCTATACCTCTGCACGTCTGTATACTTGTACCTGTATACATCGGTACGCAGCTACATACATACACCTGTACCTATTTAAGTAATTGACTATTTATCAAATATACATATGGAACGATTTGACAAAACACTATTTGTAGCCTTCGCTTCCCAAAAGGGAGGTGTTGGCAAAACAACCTTCACGAGCCTTGTCGCGAGTGCCCTTCACTACCGCTTGGGCTATAATGTTGCGGTAATGGACTGTGATTATCCGCAGTACAGCCTTGTACAAATGCGTGAGCGGGATATGAAAATAGTTATGGAAAATGATGCGATAAAAAAGCTGGCGCACCGGCAGTTTCAGTCGCTGGGCAAAAAAGCTTATCCTGTTATACAGCAGAAACCTGATACTGCACTGGAGGCTGCGGCACAAATGGCAGCGGATGCGAGAAACGGCATTGACATCGTGTTCTTTGACTTACCCGGTACGGTGAACGCACCAGGCATTATCAAGGCATTGGCAGGCATGGACTATATTTTTACCCCGATTGTGGCGGACCGTGTAGTGATGGAAAGCACCCTGGTATTTACCCAACTGGTCACCGATGTGCTGATGAAACAAAAGCAGGTGGCGATCAAGCAAATCCACCTGTTCTGGAACCAAGTCGATGGGCGCGAGCGTAATCTGCTTTATGAGCAGTATGAGTCTATTATCAAAACACTGAACCTTAAAGTTATGAGTGTTTCGGTAGCGGCCAGTGTGCGCTTCAGGAAGGAAAATGATACAGACAGCCGGGGCATTTTCAGGTCTACTTTGCTTCCGGCAGATGAAAAGCTGCTACAGGGATGTAATCTTGATGCATTAATAAATGAATTGGTAATGCTACTAAATGAGGGTAACGATGGAAAAGGATAAGAAAGGCAAAAACGCTGATATTGATGAGCAATACCTGATCTCGATGATGGCCGGTGGTGTACAGAAAGACGGGCTATCGCTTATTACTGACCAAGTTGAAAATATTGAGCACAAACACGTAGCTAAACCGAAAGCGAAAGGCAAAGCGGGAGGTACACAAAATTACGAGCAAGAGTTTTTCAGGAATAAGGACGGTAGTGCCCGTGCCGGCAAGGTGGTGTACATACGGCCTGAGTTTCATGAAAGGCTTACACGTATGGTGCAGGTCATTGGTGAGGACAAGATAAGCATCTTTGAATACATGGACAATGTATTGGAACACCACTTCAATGAATTTGGTGCTGAAATAACCCAAAGTTTTAATGATAAATATAAACCAATCCTGTAGTTATGGAAAAGATAATAATAGCCGTGCTTCTAGCAGTAATAGCCATCTTACTGTACTTATGGGCAAAAGCCAAAAATAACCAGCAACCGAATCAAACGCAAAATGACCCCTTGCAGGGAGTTCCCGATATTGTGGGAAGACCGAAGGTTGGTGGACGCCCCGCGCTGCCAACTCAAGCCATCGAGGCCGAAAACGATAGCAGTGCAACCGTAGCACCTAACTTTGATACTGTAAATAAATGGGAGACTACACTCCCGATTCCGCAGGAAGAGCCGGATGAAGAAAGCTTACCCGATTGGGATGATGAAGAAGAGGAAATGAAAGGGTACGCAGCAAATGCAGTGTACAGCATTGATGAGGGTTTAGCCACAGGGGTTACCTATGATGAGCTTGCTACCGTAGGGCAGTTGCTTCAGCGCAAGGCGCTAAAGGCTTCTGAAAAAAAGAGAACAGTGAGCGTAGCTTCTAAAATCGACGGAACCGAACTCATGCTTATGCTAGAAACTGCCGTGGGTGACGCCTCGAAGAGGATAGCAATGCTGCTTGACCAGGCGGATGACCACGAATCGGATTCAGGTTCTTCCTCTTTGCGGAATAATAATGAAAGTAATTTTGATATTGGAGATTATGTTTAGTTCCCGTCAATTTTAGGTAGATTATTACTCTCTTCAAAAATCTATCTACTTTAATGAAAGGTGGGTTTGAAATACTTATTTTTTCAAGTACTTTTTTTCATCATAAAATAAATTGACACAGCTTAATTCATCTTTGTAAATAAAGCATTCTTCCCTGAAGTTTTTACCATACGGACATTTTTCGACTTTTAGGCTTTTAACTGTATAAAATTCAATATTAGTAACCTCTTCATCACTCTCTAAATCATAATTTGGAATTGTTTTTATAAAATCAAAATTCAGTATATCATGATTTAAAGTTGATTCGCCTGTATATAATAGAGATATAACATATATTTTGTCGACATTACTAAAAAATTCTTTTTGACGCTTATTGATTAATTTGCGTATAGTTCGACCATCATTTACAACGTCAGTAACAATAAGAACTTTGCCATACCTATTTTGGCTATTTTCGAAATTTAGTTCCGTTTCAAATTCATGATGTTCATCATGCCTATAAGAGTACGGTAAAAAACTATAAGCTTTATCATATTTAATGGAAGCCTTCGTTGCCAGTATGTTTCCTTCATAACCCAAGCCAATTATTAAGTCTACATTTTCAGCGCCGATCATTTTTTCAAAAACATCAATAACAGAATTTTTAAGGAAATTAAGATTATCCTTATTTTCTATTAATTTTGAGATATCAATCCAATTATGAGCTCTCGAAGTTTCGCTCCAGTGAAAATGTCCCGAATGAAAAATCTGTAGTTCTTTAATCTTTTCGTATAGTACATCTGTATAAGCTTGATTATAATAAACTTTTGTAGAACCATATGATTGAGAAGGTGCTTCAGGAGTAGTTTTGATTTTTTCTACTGACTTATCAATAAGCTCAGTTATATCCGCAGGTGTTGGAGGAGATTCCTTGATAAATATTTTAAGCGTTTCATCCTGTCTACAAAGTGCATTGTTCCTTGGTTCCCAATGATACGGATTTTCGAAAGTCCCCGTTCTTACCAAACCAAATATTTTGTTATTGAGTATGATGTCATTATCATCTTCAATTAATTCGTAAATTTTGAAAGCACTATCATGTTTTTTAGATGTTAGTGGACCTGAATCCGATATTGTTATTTCACCTTCTGCGACTTTTTCTAAGCTACTTGTGTGTTCGTTCCCTGAAAATATAAAATTGATGTTATTTTCCAGCAATTTAGCCATTAATCGTCGTCTATTATCTGGTTCCCACTGACCACTTTTTTTGTCTTCATGTGACGAAGTAATGTTGTGATGGCAACAAATAATATTTTTTAGATGACCGGAATTATACTTACTTTTAAACTCTGTCTGAAATTGCTCAATAGGTATTGCGCCTAATTTTTGACTAAGATCAATTTTAAATGATGAGTTAAGGCCTAAGAGTTGAATTTTCTCGCCTATTATTAACGAATCAAAAATGACCAGATTTGGATCAAAAGTTTTACCCAGAAAACTTGAATAAAAATTACAGAAGTTTAAGTACTTAGCGTCGTTTTTTTCTTTAATGGAACTATCAGGATTAGATGCGGCTAGATTTACTAAACTTCTTCTATTCACATCATGGTCTCCAGGAATTAAAAGGATATTTTGTTTGTCAATCTTTAGCGAGTTGACTATTTCTTCTAAAAATTTTTCCGCAAAATGAAACTCGCGCTGCTCTCCCCAATCTGTGATATCACCAGTTATTATTAAGTAAATGTTGGACTCCTTTATCTGATTTTTTACAAATTCTAAAAATTTTTCTATATATAAACTACTCCCATCATTTTCATTAGCTGATAAATAGGAATCATGTTTTTTAGGTGTATCATCAAAATCTTTGTCCAACGATACATGTAAATCTGATATATGTAAAATAATACTACTCATCGATTGGCTGTAAATTAGTATATATATAATAGTTTAGAGCTTTATTATTTTCCTTAGTAATCGAAAATATTGAAATTGTCCTGTCGATGTTATCAAGCTGTAAATCCTCCCTTGTCAATGTCTCAATTTTCACTAAAGAAACATTCCCTAAATACTGGCCTCCTGAAAACTCAATTAAGCTTTTTGTTATTTTAACCTCCGTACCTAAACAAACTAAATCAGAGACAATTATGTATTTTCTTTTGTCAAAATTGTGTTTTTCCAATTTATTATAAAGCTTTGTAATCGGACCAATTTTATCAAATACTAAAATATCTAAATTTAAAAATTTCGATAATATTGATACTAAAAATGTACTTGTTAGGCTTTGGCAAACTAAAATAGGATTCTCAGCAATTTCATTTTTCCATTTATACTTAATTTTCATTGCCAGCTTATAAAGCGCAAAATAGATAAATGGCCGTTCATTGCTAATAAATTTTTTTAAATCTATAAAAGATTTTAAGTAGACGAACGATGAAGCATGCTTTTTATCATACTCCGTTATATAATTTATTATTAACCCTTCAAAAGTATCATTAAACAATATTTTTTCGTCAAATGTTTCAGAATAGATTGGGTCTGATTCGGCAGAGAAAAAATAGAAGAGATTGTAGCCTCCATCTTGATTAAATATATTCTTCGAATTTGGAATAACATTGAGCGACAACGGATCAATAATTTCATGGAATACATCCTTAAATATAAGCTTGTATCCCATTTCTCTGATTTCAATTATCTTCGAAATTAAATTCGCCTGAATATGTTTAATATGCCTGAAATCTAGAACTATATATTTATGTTTCTCAGATTTGAAATCCCTGATGAATGCAGCCAATCTGTCAATTGTTTCAAATTGCAGACTTGATACATATATACCTTCGTTATTATCCTTAATATAGTTTGAAGTAAACACTTCTTCAGCGTGCAAACTAAAGTACAAATAGTTTGCATTTTTTATCAATGAAACTATCATAGTTTAGTATTTGGAATTTCGACCTCAATGTGGACGCCCTTAAATTTTACACTAAAGAACCTCAGTGATGAATATCTGTAATCCTGGTTATATTTATCACATATATTTTTATACAATATTGTGAAGTTGAGTTTAATCTCGTTTTTAAGTTTTATGAGTTCTTTTTTGAAATCATCGTTTTGACCAGTAATTTGCGTTTGCCTGTGTATGCTAAATAATCTTTCCCTTAGATCATTCAAAACTGTAAGTTCGGCTGACATTCTACTTGAAATAATTATTTGAGAATTTTCAGAATGTAATCTAAAATATCCGTTCGATTTTAATACTACCGAAAGCATCAAGTCAAACAACCCCTTTCTGTCCTTTAGAGAAGAAAAGTATAACGTTTCAATAATATAATGGAAGTTCTCAAGAATCTTCTCATTAATTTTCAGCGCTGTGTACTTTTCAATTTCATGTTTAAGTTCCAAAGGCTTATATAATAAATCTTCCTGCTTTTTTTTCATCGATTCGGTTAAGCCAATCCCATTATCCGAAATTGAAAATTTAGTGGCGTATCTATTTAAAAACATTAAAGCAAACGTATTTGATTTTGAATGCAGAACACCATTAGTAATCAGTTCCGAAAGGATTTCAATATACAGATCTTTATTTTGTAATGTATTTTCATTGTTTATCAGTAGTTCATGAAAATGCTCCCTTACAATATATATATACTCTGAAATCAAGAAATCTCTCCTGTCATCATCATTTTCAAATCTCTTTAGTTCTTCTCTAAGATTATTGTCATCCAAGCTGTAACACCGAACTTTATGTTCAGGGCGTAAACTTTTTTTTATAAAATCACCCAAATAGTTTTCCTCAAATTTCAGAATATTCCTTCCGTGTGGGAATGGCAAATATTTCATATTTCCTGCAACATGAAAAAAATCACTTTTGTACAGATAATTTAAAACTTTTTGGGTAGCGATGTTATTGTAAAGCGAAAGATTTATAGGCTTACCGTAAAATTTGCTTAACTGCTCGACTAAACTTAGAAATAAAGGAATTGTTATCGGCTCAATATTATAATTCGAGTCGAATAATAGTTCATCTCCATTTTCAACCAGTTTAAATTCTATATCCTCCTTTTCTTTTATATAAATAGCTACCTCTCTGAGAAGTCTGGTATAGAAGACGTAAGGGGTTAATTTCTCATTATTCTTTAATAAATTGACCATTTTTATTTATTTCTATTACAGCAGCAATTAAACATTTAACTACTTTTTTTTATAGATGGAAAGCTACATTTTAGAACTGCCTAAACTTACAAAATTATCTATAAGCTGTAACTTTTTTTGTGCTAATAGTCAGGTATAAGAGATATACAATTTTATAAGGGTGTATGAATAACACTACATAATCAAAGTTGTAACAACGGAAAGCCAATAATATCCTTTGACTACCAATTTTCAAAACCTCTCAATATCCCTCAGAAATTTGCCCTAACCCTGCACCCAGCAGGTAATTAATAACCATTAATTCGGTAAATGTTATGAGAAATCAAAACAAAAAATTACTGTTCACGGCATTATTGCTGCTGGCAGTATCGGGGGCATTCGCCCAGGGAGACGGCTCAGCCGGTATCACGGAAGCTACGCAGATGGTCACTTCTTATTTCGGCCCTGCCACACAACTCATCTACGCCATAGGCGCGGTGGTCGGGCTCATCGGAGGCGTAAAGGTGTACAACAAATTCAGCAGTGGCGACCCGGACACCAGCAAAACAGCGGCCAGCTGGTTTGGAGCCTGTATCTTCCTAATTGTCGCTGCTACGATCCTGCAATCCTTCTTCCTATAACCTGGAGAGCATGAACAAGTACAATATCAACAAAGGAATTGGAAGGACGGTGGAGTTTAAAGGGCTGAAGGCACAGTACCTCTTCATCTTTGCCGGAGGGCTGCTCGGGATACTGGTGCTGGTCATGATCCTCTACATAGCAGGGATTAGTTCTTTCGGCTGCATTGGACTCGGAGTCGGTGGCGCTTCACTGCTCGTTGGGCAAACCTTTGCCCTGAACAGGAAGCATGGAGAGCATGGGCTTATGAAGCTAGCTGCCAGGAAACGGCACCCCAAATATATCACCAGCGGCAGGAAGCCGGGCAGGTTTATCAGGTCCAACCTTAAAAAAGAGCAACCATGAGGAATACTTCGAAAAAAAGGACACTAGAAGAAAAGTTCCCGCTGCTGGCTGTCGAGGAGAACTGCATCCTGAGCAAGGATGCTGATATCACAGCCTGCTTTACGGTGCAGCTGCCGGAACTTTTTACAGTCGCCTCATCGGAATATGAGGCCATCCATGCCGCCTGGCATAAAGCGGTCAAGACATTGCCGGACTATTCGGTAGTACACAAGCAGGACTGGTATATCAAGGAAAGCTATATGCCTGACCTTGCCGAAAACGGGCTAAGCTTTTTGGGCAGGTCGTACAAGCAGCATTTTAACGAGCGTCCGTTCCTGAACCATTACTGCTACCTGTTCCTGACCAAAACCACGAAGGAGCGTATGCGGATGCAAAGCAATTTCTCAACGCTGTGCCGTGGCAGGCTGGTGCCTAAAGAAGCCCGTGATAGAGAAATGGTATACCAGTTTATGGAAGCGGTAGCCCAGTTTGAGCGTATCATTAACGATTCGGGACTTGTCAGGATCACAAGGATGAGCGAAGAAGATATTGTAGGTACGGAGGAACGTGCGGGTTTACTCAATCAGTACCTGACCTTATCCACAGCAGAAGCCGAGCCGCTGCAGGATATAGCGCTGCAAGGGGAAGAAGTGCGTGTTGGCAACAAGAGGCTGTGCGTGCACACCTTATCGGATACAGATGACCTGCCGGGCAGTGTAAGCGCCGATACAAGATTTGAAAAGCTCTCTACTGACCGTAGTGACTGCAGGCTGTCCTTTGCCGCACCCGTCGGGCTGCTTTTGGGCTGCAACCATATTTACAACCAGTACCTGTTTTTGGATAACAGCACCGACAACCTCCAGAAGTTTGAAAAGTCCGCCCGGAACATGCACTCCCTGGCGAGATACAGCCGCAGCAACCAAATCAATAAGGAATGGATTGAGCGCTACCTGAACGAAGCCCATTCGTTTGGACTTTCGAGCATCCGCGCCCATTTCAATGTGATGGCATGGTCAGATGACCCGGCGGAACTCAAGCAGCTCAAGAACGATACCGGGAGCGCGCTGGCACTGATGGAATGCAAGCCCCGGCACAATACCACCGATGCCGCCACCTTGTACTGGGCGGGCATCCCCGGCAACGCTGGCGACTTCCCCAGCGAGGAAAGCTTCTATACTTTCATAGAACCGGCACTGTGCTTCTTTACTCAGGAAACCAACTACCGGGATTCCCCGTCGCCTTTTGGGTTGAAGATGGCTGACCGGCTGACCGGCAATCCCATCCACCTGGATATTTCAGACCTGCCGATGAAAAAGGGCGTTATTACGAACCGTAATAAATTCATACTCGGGCCTTCCGGCAGCGGGAAATCGTTTTTCACGAACCACATGGTGCGGCAGTACTATGAGCAGGGCGCCCATGTATTACTGGTTGATACCGGTAACAGTTACCAGGGCCTGTGTGAACTTATCCATGGGAAGACCAAGGGGGCAGATGGGGTGTACTTTACCTATACGGAAAATAACCCGATTGCCTTTAACCCCTTCTACACGGATGATGGCGTATTTGATATTGAGAAAAGGGAGAGCATTAAGACCCTGATCCTGACTTTATGGAAGCGGGATGACGAGCCGCCGACACGCTCGGAAGAGGTGGCGCTTTCCAACGCCGTAAGCGGTTATATCGGGCGTATCAGTCAGCAGGAACATCCTTCTTTCAATGGCTTTTACGACTATGTACGAAACGAGTACAAGGCGGTGCTGGAAGACAAGCAAGTCCGGGAGAAAGACTTTGACCTCGCTAATTTCCTGAATGTACTGGAGCCTTATTACAAGGGCGGCGAATATGATTACCTGCTTAATTCCGAAAAGCAGCTCGACCTGCTGTCGAAACGGTTTATCGTGTTCGAGATCGACGCCATCAAGGACCATAAGATACTGTTCCCGATCGTGACGATCATTATCATGGAAGTCTTCATCAACAAGATGCGAAGGCTCAAGGGCCAGCGCAAACTTATCCTGATCGAAGAAGCGTGGAAGGCCATTGCCAAGGAAGGCATGGCGGAATACATCAAGTACCTGTTCAAGACGGTCCGGAAGTTCTTCGGCGAGGCCATCGTGGTGACGCAGGAAGTGGACGATATCATACAATCGCCGATAGTAAAGGAAAGCATCATCAACAATTCGGATTGTAAGATATTGCTGGACCAGCGCAAATACATGAACAAGTTTGACGACATACAGGCCATGCTTGGGCTTACCGAGAAAGAAAAGGCGCAGGTGCTTTCCATTAATATGAACAATGACCCGTCAAGGCTCTATAAGGAAGTATGGATCGGCCTTGGGGGCACCCAGTCGGCGGTATATGCCACCGAGGTGAGCCTTGAGGAGTACCTCGCCTATACCACGGAGGAAAGCGAAAAGATGGAAGTGATGGAACTGGCTGCCCAGCTTGGGGGCAATGTTGAGCTAGCCATCCGGCGTATCGCGGCACATCGCCGAGAGACATAATTACAACAATTTAAAATCAATACTATGAAAAGAGCATTTTATTTGGTGTGGGCTGCCCTGTTGCTGGCAGCCGCACCGGCAAGGGCGCAATGGGTGGTAACCGATCCGGGCAACCTGGCGCAGAGCATTATCAACACCGCTGACCAGATCATTGAAGCCTCGGCAACGGCGAGCAACACGCTGGACAGCTTTAAGGAAGTGAAAAAAGTGTATGAGCAGGGTAAGGAATATTATGATGCCCTGAAAGCCGTCAACAACCTGGTCCGGGATGCGCGCAAGGTACAGCAGACCGTACTTTTGGTTGGTGATATCTCGGATATGTACGTCACGAATTTCGGGCATATGCTGAATGACCCGAACTTCAGCCCGCAGGAGCTCAGTGCCATAGCTTTTGGCTATTCCAGGCTGCTTAATGAGAGTACAGAGCTGCTCAATGAGCTGAGCCAGATCATCAATGCCTCGTCGCTTTCCCTTAATGATAAGGAGCGCATGGACATTATCGAGAGGGTGTACAAGGAAGTACGTGACTATTACAACCTGGTGCGCTACTATACCCATAAGAACATCTCGGTCAGCTTCATAAGGGCCAAGAAGCGGAACGATACCCAGCGCGTTTTGGAACTCTACGGAACCTCCGGCCAAAAATACTGGTAAGCCATGGTGCTGCAAATTGAATTCAGCAACCTGCACGAGATGCTGCGCGCGCTCTATGATGAGATGCTGCCCCTGTCGGCAGAGATGGCGTCTGTCGCCAAAGGGCTTGCCGGGCTGGGTGCGCTGTTCTACGTGGCACTGAAAGTCTGGCAGGCGCTCAGCCGCGCCGAACCGATCGATATGTTCCCGCTGCTCAGGCCTTTTGCCTTGGGACTGTGTATCATGTTTTTCCCCACTATGGTACTGGGTACGATGAACGCGGTGCTGAGCCCGGTGGTTACCGGCACGCATGGCATACTCGAGGGACAGGTACTGGACCTCAATGCCCTGCAGGCGCAAAAAGACCAGCTGGAGCATGAGGCGATGATGCGTAACCCTGAGACGGCGTACCTGGTGTCGGATGAGGAGTTCGACCGGCAGCTCGAAGAGCTGGGCTGGTCACCGTCGGATCTTGCCACCATGTCAGGGATGTACCTGGAGCGAGGGATGTATCAGCTGAAACAGGATATACGCAATGCCTTTCGGGAACTCTTGGAAATCCTGTTCCAAGCAGCGGCACTGGTAATTGATACCATCAGGACATTCTTCCTGATTGTGCTGTCGATACTGGGGCCTATTGCGTTTGCCATTTCCGTCTGGGACGGCTTCCAGTCGACCCTTCACCAATGGCTCACGCGGTACATCAGCGTGTACCTGTGGCTTCCGGTTTCGGATCTGTTCAGCGCTATGCTGGCTAAGATACAATCCCTTATACTGGAGCGTGACATCGAACAGCTTTCTGACCCCACTTTTATCCCGGATACTTCCAATGCAGTGTATATCATTTTTATGATCATCGGCATTATCGGCTACTTTACCATCCCGACGGTAACAGGCTGGATCATACAGGCGGGCGGCGCCGGGAACTATACCCGGAATGTCAACCAGGCGACCCAAAAGGCGGGCAATATTGCCGGCGCGACCACGGGAGCTGCTACGGGGAATATCAGCGGGAGGCTTATGAACCAATAACTTTTAAAATAGGAATTATGGAATTTAAAACCTTACGGAACATAGAGAACAGTTTCCGGCAGATCCGGCTGTATGCCATTATTTTCTCCACAGTGTGCCTGGGCATCACGGGCTATGCGGTCTGGGAATCCTACCGCTTTGCCCGCGAGCAGCGTGAGAAGGTGTATGTACTGGACCAAGGCAAGTCGCTGATGGTGGCCCTGTCGCAGGATGCCGCGGTAAACCGCCCGGTGGAGGCGCGTGAGCACGTCAGGCGCTTCCACGAGCTTTTCTTTACCCTCGCACCGGATAAGGCTGCGATTGAGAGCAATATGCGAAGGGCATTTAACCTCGCGGATAAAAGCGCCTTTAATTATTACAAGGACCTTGCAGAAAAGGGCTACTACAGCCGTATCATCTCCGGAAATGTACAGCAGCGTACCGAGGTAGACAGCGTGCAGTGCGACTTTGACCGCTACCCGTACACGGTGCGGACCTATGCCAGGCAATACATCATCCGCTCCAGCAATGTTACGCGAAGAAGCCTTATAACCTCGTGCCTGCTGGTTAATTCAGTACGGTCCGATGAAAACCCGCAGGGTTTCACGATGGAGCAATTCCGCGTCTTGGAGAACAAGGATATGGAAGTATTGGAACGTTAATAAGACAGCAATGAAAAAGCTTCAATTATCACTGGAACCATGGCTGGACAAGTTGGACAGCCGTTGGAAGCAGCTGCCGCAGGAGCAAAGGAAGCGTGTGGTACTGTATAGTTTCGCAGGCTACCTGATCATCACGCTGGCAGTACTTATACAGGTTATCATGCAGGTCGGGCAACAAAAGGAAATGCCTGTTACGCACATCACGAATCCCTTAGCAAACGGCATGGATAAGGGGACGGAAGTAAAAAACACGAAAGAACTTAAAAACGGAAACAATGAAAGAGAGTAAACAAGCAAAAGGCCATTTTTTGGATAGCGGCCAGCCTGCCGGAGAAGGGAATCACAACAGGATTAGCAAGGAGAAGCTTAAAAAGCCGCTGGTGTTTGGTGTAATGGCCATCCTGTTTATAGCCTGCCTGTATCTCATCTTCGGCGGGGATTCCCAGCAACAGCCTACAGAATCTGTTGCGATCGGCATCAACGACGCGGTACCGCAGGCCACGGAGGACGCACTGCCCTCGGATAAGGGCAAGGCGTACGAGCAGGAAATGCTCAGGGAAAAGGAAAAGGCAAAACGGGAAGCGCTGATGACCTTATCGGATTACTGGCAGGCGGACAGCACTGCAGGTGCGGCTAAGCAGCCTGACCCGGAGGAAGCACCGGATATTCCCACGCAGGGCAGGACAGCTAACCCTGCGCTGGGCAGCTACCAGAATATGCAGCGTTCCCTAAGCAGCTTCTACAGGGGAAACCCGGAACAGGAAGCCTTGCGTAAGGAAAATGAAAAGCTCAGGGAGCAACTCGGGCAGCAAAGCCAGTCCCGCAACGGCTCGCTCGACCGGCTGCAACTCATGGAAAAATCGTACCAGATGGCAGCGAAATATTTCCCCGGAACAGGAGGAAGTAAAGACAGTGTCGGCAAAAAAGCCGAAGAGAAAGAAAACCGCAACTATCTGGAAGTGCTGCCGGCAAAGAAGGCTATAGTATCCCGCCTCGTCCAAAATGTACCGGATTCCCTGGCGTTACAAAAAGCAGCCCGGGCAATGCAAAGTAATTTTTATAATGCGGGTAAAGCAGCCGCTATGGTACAGCCTGCCAATTCGCTCAGGGCCTGTGTGCACCAAACGGTAAAAATTACCGGGGAGGGCACCGTTCAGTTGCGCCTGTTGCAGCCTGTAAGGCTGGGCGGTGCCACGCTTCCCGCAGGGTATATCGTAACGGCTACAGCTAAATTCCAAACCAGCCGCCTGCAATTGCAGGTGGTATCCCTTGAAACAGAAGGCAGGATCATACCGGTAGACCTCTCGGCCTATGACCTTGACGGACAGAAAGGGCTTAACCTGCCGTACGCACCGGAAGTAACCGCAGTAAATGGCACCCTTGCCAATATGGGTAACGCTGCAGGCGGCAGCTTCACCATCAACAGGAATGCCGGGCAACAGCTCACCTCAGATGCTACAAGGGGGTTGCTACAGGGCATCTCCGGCTACTTTTCCAAAAGGGTAAAGCCCCAGAAGGCGAACCTCACTGCAGGCTACCAGCTGTTCCTGGTATCAAAAGAAAAATAACTAAAATAAAATTCCAATGAAAATACAACAGTTTACCATCACAATGCTCATACTTCTATTCAGCATCACACATAACACGCAGGCTCAGGTACACCCTGACGAGGTGATCGCCTTAGGAAAAGTGGAACCCTATGCCATAGAAGTAACCTATGAAAAAACCTCCCATATTATTTTTCCCTCCGGCATACGGTACGTGGATTTGGGTAGCGACAACATTGTCGCCGGGAAGGCGGAAGATGCTGATAATGTACTGCGCGTGAAAGCGGCAGTAGCAGGCTTTCAAACCGAAAGCAATTTCTCGGTAATCACTGAAGATGGGCAGTTCTACAGCTTTGACGTGTGCTATAGCGACTACCCGCTGATCCTTGGCCATAACCTTTCGAAAGGCATGCGGTCATCTTCAAGGAAAGAGGCTGCTGACATACGTTTTGAATCGCTCGGCACAACGCCGGCAACGCTGACAGGCTTATTAATGGAGGCACTCTATAACAAGAACGAAAAGCAGCTGAAAGCGAAATCGGAAGGTTATGGCATTGCCCTGTCACTGCGGGGCATCTATATACATGAGGGAAAGTACTATTTCCATATCCAGACTGATAATACCACGCATGTTCCCTTTACGCCGGATTTTATACGCTTCGCTATTGTTGACCGAAAGGTGGCCAAGCGCACCGTAGTCCAGGAGCGTACCCTGGAACCCCTGCGTTTGTACAAGCCACTGCTTACTGTTGAAGGCCACAGTAAAGAAAGGAATGTGTACCTGCTGGATGTCTTTACCTTAACCAAGGGGCAGGTGCTGGAAATTGAAATGGTCGAGAAGAACGGTGGCCGTGGGCAGCGGCTTAAAGTAAGGAACTCGAACCTTTTAAAAGCAGAGCCTTTGACAAAGCTCCGGCTGAAATTCTGAGGCGGCAATCGCCGGTGTGGCATTGCACATTATCGCAAAGGTTGCTATCTTTGTGTACATATTGAAAATCTTAAAGTGTTTTTGCTTTAAGTCTCGACACTGAAAACTGGTAATTTTTAAGACTTCGAGGCTAAGTAGAGACGCTCATGCTACGGCGTGGGCGCTCGCTTATGCGAAGTCTAGGTATACCAGTGCCTCAGTGTCCGTAAGTGTGGTGGCCTGCGCCTATTTTTTTTTAGGCAGGGAAACAATCCGATCTAACCGCAGGGTCACACTTACCAGTAGTTTCATCAAAATGGAATGACATGGTAAAACCTGACGCAAAACTCCAGATGCAGCTTTCAGAAAGCGACTTTCGTTTCAGTAAAAGAATGCTGAACTTTTTTTCCAGCATAGAGATTTATACCGTGAGGCAATTGACGGAAATCCCCCTTTCAAAATTTACATGCTTTAGAGGATTTAAAAATCAGTGTATGGCAGAACTAATCGCCTTTATAGAGTTTGAACAGATCCAGAACTATTTTAAAAAATGATAATTGACATAGTAAGTAAATTACAAATATACTAAGTGGCCGTACTATCCGATCCCTGCCATCACGAAAAAAAACACTTAAAACCATTGATGCGATCCTCGTATCATTTAAGATGATTCATACATTAATGCCTTGTTTGTAGCATACGGTGAATAAACTTTTACTTTATAAAAAATTCATTTGCATTGGATATGTGCTGCGTAAGAATTAGATATGATTATATTTAGCAAGAAGGTAATTTAAATGTCCATTGTAACGAGTGGCACCACAGAAACCAATGATGTACAAGAAGATAAAGCCAAACAAAGAATTAGCCCCTTTAATACATTTCTATTGGGAACTAAAAGGATACGGCGTAGAGCAACAATTGGAACGCGTTTTTCCTGATGGCTGTGCCGGTATACTCATCAATTTGGGAGATAAATGTTTGACGGATAATGGCTCCTTTACTATGGAGTTTGGCAAAACTTATGTTGTCGGGGCAATGCATTCGTTTAAAGACAGCTTTATAGATAACACTACACATCTGGCAGGTGTATGCCTGAAACCTGCAACTTTTTCTAATTTCTATCGCTATGCTTCACAAGATGAGTTGACAAACAATACAGTTGAATTTGAAAGATCCGATTCATTTGACATTGATAAACTACGTGACAACCCCTTCACATATTTTGACCAATTCTATTGCGAAAGAATAAGGAGCAAAAGCAATTTATTACAACCTGTTATAAATGATATCCATGCGGCGAACGGGCTACTAAGCATTGATGAACTGTCAAAAAGAAATTGCACAACCGTAAGGCAACTCGAGCGCAATTTTAGAAAGCTCATTGGATTAGCACCAAAGGAGTATTCCAATATCATTCGGTTTCAGAATGCTTTAAAAGTGATCAGAAATTCCAGACACGACCGCAGCTTATTGGATATTGCACATGAATGTGGTTACTATGACCATTCCCATCTGAGTAATGAGGTCAGGAGAATTACCGGACTTTCACCGTCACTACTTTAATTTGTCGGATTTTTACAAAGTGTGAATGTGTGGCTGGATGTAGATTTGCAGAAAATCCAAAATTTAAAACAGATGCGTAAAATATCCCTTTTCATTGCACTGAGTTTGGACGGGTACATTGCAAAGCCGAATGACGACCTTAGCTTCCTGAAACTTGTAGAAAAAGAAGGTGAAGATTATGGCTATGCAGAGTTTGTGGCCCAAATTGACACCATAATTATTGGTAGGAGAACTTATGATTATGTACTTAAGGAAATCGGAGCATCGCATTACGACAACGGCGATAGAGATGTTTATGTAATAACAAGAACTGCAAGGCCGAAAATAGGCAGAACTACTTTCTATACTGGTAATTTGGAGGAGTTAATTAACCGGTTAAAATCGGAAGTGGGTAAGAACATCTATTGCGACGGTGGTGCTGAGGTCATCAATGAGCTACTGAAGCACGATCTAATTGATGAGCTAATAATTTCGGTAATACCCGTTTTGCTAGGTAATGGTACAAGGCTATTTAAAGACGGAAGACCTGAACAAACACTTGAATTCATTACGTCAAAAACATTTGAAACGGGATTAGCACAGTTGCACTACCGACGAAAAAAATAAAGTTATGGTTTGGAAAATGGGGCTTTACTCAGACCCTTGGAGTTCAAAATCCGTCAGTAACCTATTAAGTCTTTATTGCAAGGCTTTTGTGCTTCAAGTTCCACCTGTACAAGGCCCCCATTTACAAACAAAATATTTTTCATTTTACAGTTCCCGCAAGCGTAGGCATTGGGTGAGGTGTAATACTATCTTCTATATCCTGAAAAGCAATTGCGCTGAATGAAATTAAGTTTTTCGGAACTTCATATCACATTATTGATCTTGTCAAACTCTTCAATTGTCTTATAGCCTAGAAAAGAATGCCTTCTATTCTTATTATACCAATTTTCGATATAATCATGTACTTCAATTTTCATCCGTTTTCTCGTTTGAAGAGTGTTTCCATGGATTAGTTCCGCCTTAAAAGACTTGAAAAAACTTTCACAAACGGCATTGTCATTATGGTTTCGCTTACGGCTCATGCTGCGCGTTACAAATTTGTGAGCATCTAATGCGTCAGAGAACATCTTATTAGCATATTGAACGCCTTTATCGGAATGAAAAATTAAATCCTTGGTAATTTTCCTGTTTTTAACGGCCATTTCCCAGGCAGGTAAAGTAGTTTCTTTAGTGCTCATCCCGTTACTCAGGCTCCATCCAATAATCTTTCTATCAAACAAATCCATAATAATGGTAAGATACGCAAAGCCTTTAATCGTTTGTATGTAAGTGATGTCTGAAACCCATACTCTTGCCGGCTCATCCACCGTAAATTTCCTATTTAAGATATTGGGGACAATATAATGGTTGTGTGTTGAATCGGTTGTAGGTATGAATTTTCTTTTAGGTTTGTAACGCAGGCCCAGCATCTTCATATATAAAGTTACTTGTGAGCTTTGTATCTTAAATCCCCTGTTGTGAAGTTCCTTTGTAATTTTCATGCATCCATATTCCTGCTTAAACTCGTTGAATATAGACATGATTTCCTGCTTTAATAAAATTATCCGGGATTCAGTATCGGAAAGTTCCTGTTTTTTTCTTCTGTAATAGGTGGTTCTTGAAACTTCCAGTACATCGCATATTTTTGAAATTGAAAATGTAGATTTATTATCTTCAATAAATTGTTTTGTAGCTATTTTTCCCTGAGAAACAGATCTTGTTCCTTTCTTTAAAATTTCCAAGGTAACTTCTGAATCGTTGATTTTTTTTTCGAGGTTAGTAATTGTTGCCTGTTCGGGGGTTAATTTTAAGTAGCCGGGGCCACAAAAACTTCCTGCTCCAAATTTTTCATAGTCCTGCCGCCATTTATAGAGGCAACTTGGCGTTATTCCCAGTTCTCTTTCAAGGCTTGCGATTTGCCCCTTGCCTCTTTTATAACTTAATTTAACGGCATTCTCTTTGAAAGCCCGTTCATATCTTTTCATAGTTGTACGTTTGCTGCTTGTAGCAGAACAGCCTTTACTAATGCCTGCCTGCAATAATCTCAGACACTTTTTCTCCCATTTCTTTTTTCGTCAGAAGGGTACCGGAATGTGCTAACTCCGATTTAAGCGCATTAAAAAAGTCTCTGGGTATAGCATTATCAAGATGATTTCCCTGCCGGCTCATACTTCGCCTGATACATTTATAAGAATTTAGTTTAGAAGTAAACAACTTGTTGGCATACTGAGGCCCCCTGTCAGAATGAAATAGTAATCCCTTCCCAATTTCTCGGGTATTAATAGCCATTTCCCAGGCCGGCATAGCAGTCTCTTTGATGGTTAGTCCACTGCTTATACTATATCCAATAATTTTCCCGTCAAATAAATCCATAATAACGGTAAGAAATAAAAGCCCTTCCTTTACTTCTAAACTGGTTATGCCTGATAGCCAAACCTGCGAGGGCTTTTCAGCAGTAAATTGCCGGTTTAGGATATTAGGAAAGATGCAGGGGTTATATAGTGAATTGGAGCCGCTCTTGGGTTTTCTACTAACCTTGCTCGTAAGCCCTAATTTTCGCATGTAGGAGGTAACCTGGCCAAGTTTTAGTTTGAAGCCACGGCTTTGTAATTCTGCAGCAATCTTTCCATTGCCATAAATCCCTTTATACTCATGAAATATCGAAGCTATTTCTTCCTCTAATAAACTTGTCTGGAGTTGCCTTGGCGATTTTATATTTGATTTCCACTTATGGTAGGTACCCGTCCTTATATTTAAAGCTTCACACATTTTCCAAAGGGGGTACTTATCCAGGTTGTCTTCAATAAAATGAAAGATCATAGGTTTTCCCGCAGCAATATGTTTACTTGCTTTCCTGTAAATTTCAATTTGAAGCTCTGACTCTCTAAGCTTTTTTTTAAGTGTTCTTTTAAGCTCGGAAAATGTTCTCTCCTCTGGATTTCTAAAATTGTTCTTTCCACAAAAGCTGTCGTTACCATATTTTTGAAGCTCCTTTTGCCACCTATAGATATTCGAAGGCGCTACGCCCAGTTCTTTTGCAGCTTTAAAACGATTCTTTTCCAGCGCCAGTCTGACGGCGTTTAATTTAAAATCCCGGTCGTAAACTTTGTATTTTTCCACTTAATAAAATTCGCTCTTTGTCCGAAGTATGCTATCACCTTAAAAATTATCTTTATTTAAAAGATGGAGTGATCTAAATGCAGTAACAGCCGCAACATTAAAAATTAGTGTCAGCTAAAACCAGGTCGACGGTAGAAGAATCAGGTTTATAATAAAGCAGCCGGACAAAGCCATATTTCGGGCTGAACCAATACTTGCATTTGTACTGCCCGATTTCTTTTATATAGTTGGTATTTCGCCCCTCTATCACATAGCATGGGATCCTGGCATCTTTAAATACAAGGGTATCGGTTACAGTCCTTTCAATAATATGCTGAAATGTTTTGTTCTCAGCCGGTTTAAAAGCAGATTTCCGGACCGTCAGTTCCACCTCGGACGACGTGATCAGTTCCGCAGGATAATTAATCCTGGGGAATGGCGCTACCTCGGTAAAGGCAAAGGCTCCCAACCTGGGCGGATGTAAAAATATTCCCTCCGCACTTTCGTCCACACCGGTGGTTTCTTCGAATGATTGTGAGGAATCGCAGTTGCTGTAGTTATACGTAATCCCTTTCTGTCCGGCCAATACAGATGATACACTGGAGGCTCCGACCGATAATTTTAATGTGCAGTTACTCAGGACAGTATCAGAGGAATCGCTAAAAGTGACATTGTAGGTCCACTGCCTGCCATCTGTATAAATAGAATTACCCTCTTCGAGGGTAGTGTTCTTTTGCCCGCAACTCCACAGCCCCGTAACAATTACAAGGGCTGCAGTCAGCGGTAAAAATCGTAAGCTGTATAATCGAGACTTACATCGTGTATACTTCATCGGTAATAAAAATTTGTTCTGAGACTTTAGGTGTAAATATAACCTGTGAAATATTACCATCCAACTCTTCTACCGAATCTTCAGTATAGCATCGCTCGGATGTTATATACAGATGGTCGAACGGAAATTCCCCTTTTCCCGGTTCCGGGTTGGTACCTGCCGCTTTGGCTACGGGCTGCACTACACCGCCCCCTCCGAACGATTTCTTGGTCCTGACCGTCACCGTCTTCGTGCCGTTAGGATGGGTTACTACCGTCCTTTCATTTTCATAATCCACGTTAGATGCCACAACCGATACCGCTGCTAGTACTAAGATAGCCACAACTATCCAGTTGCAGTCCAAATCTTCGGGTTTGTCATATACTTCCTTCATTACTTCTTTGCCATCTTTCATACCTACCAGCTCAATCTTGTCTCCCTCCAGGCGGCTATTAACCGCCAGATAGGCATATTTACCATCAGGGCTGTACGTTATAGCGTATTGTGCGACGGTTTTAACCCTCTTTAATCCATCCAGGACATTGTAGGAAATGCCAAAGACATCGTCTTTTTTAATCTCAACCGGATTAAAGGTGAGTTCCCATTGTTTTGCACCATTGGTCTCAATGGTAATCCCGTCAAAGGAATTTTTAAAGCCTTCCAGGATCATCCCGTCTTTTTCACTTCGAAGGGTTGCATTACCGGTTGCGTAATGGTTCAATCCCCTAAAATTAATTGGTGTAGCCATACTAAATTTTTTTAATGGTTATACCTTCAAATGTATAGGGTGCAGCGCAATACTTTATAAGCAGAAACAGTACACTATTTGGCACTTAGCAGCCAATTGCAGCCGTTCACAACTCGTTTTCTTAGTTTTTAATTATATGGAAAGTAGTGTAAGTAAACCCGGTGGTGGAGCAGCGGCAAAAGAAAACGCGCCCGAGCGGCAAATGCAGCAGGGTTTATCCCGATGCTGTTGCCGGACGGTCGCATCCGCTTTTAGACGCAAAAAGGCGTTCCTGACCGTGAGGAGAGGGATTGCCTTTTTGCGCAGGGGTGCGGGCAAATCAGCCAACCGCTAACGGTTGGCTGCGAAAATTTGCTAAATTCAGGAAGAAACCCCTCTCAAGGGTAAACCCCTGCCTGAAAAGCTGCCACAAAAGGCTGCACCCCATCTGCGCCAGTACGGAGTTGATAAACAAATCCTGTTTTTCGAGTGCTTCGGCAAGGGAACAGCTTGGCAGGTCTTCGCTGTCACCCTGCCTGAGCAGTTCGGCATATTCTGCCGTAACCTGTGGCAGGCTGCCCACAGGCACGAACTTATCCGATGAAGGTTGTTTGATGTTGCCAATGGTTGAGAGAACAACCTGCCCTGTGTCTTTGCTGTTGCCAAAATCCATCCAATATCGGGGCGTATCGGCTCTGTGGGAACTTAAATCCAAATCATTTAATACTTCGGCTATAACGAACCGTGCTGCTGCACTGTCCACGCAGGAAATATAAATTGTATTCCTGCCTGTGGCAGTATCAGCAGTAAACGGTTTTTCAATGGCTTTCCATGCCGTGCCGAAAAAGCGGTTGGTACGTGTAATGAGGGCTGTGGCTTTAGATAAACCCACTTCACTCTCGGCAAATAATTGCCTGCCACGGTTGGCATCGGTAATTACATCATCATCCCAAAGGCTGACCTGAAAGCCTGCATGCCCCAGCTGTTGCAGGCTGTGTGACATCCGTGCCAGTGCGGTCAGCACTTGTGAGCCTGTACCGCCTGCCCCGATAAGGCACACGGTTATAGGGTTGGTGGGGTTTAATAGTTCGGGTGCTATAAAGTGGGCTTTTAATTTAGTTTCCATTACAACAGGTTTTAAGGGTTAGTTGTGTAGGTCTTAGGGTATCGGTCGGAAATTTTTTTTCAGGGTCTGCCATCAGTTCCTTGTAAAGGCTAAACAGGTTAACTGCTACGGGGTTGTGGTCATTGATGTGGTGCGAAAAATAGCTTTCAAAAAAATACCCCTGCCATGCGACAATAAATTCCTCCAAGCTGGCAGCGGATTTAATGGCAACATTGACATTACCCATACAGACATAGCCTTTTTGGTAGAGGTTAAAGAATGGGGCATGATATAAAGGGGTTTCCGCTTTTGGTTTGGCTCTGCCTTTCAAGGCAAATATTTGAAGCTCTTTTTTATTAGCTTTCCACACCAATGCAGGTAGGGCAACCGTGCCGTTTTCCAATCCAAGGCTTTCGGCAAAGTACAGTGTTTGCCGTTGGGGCTTGGTGTACCATACCACACTGCCGTTATCGGACGGGTCAAGGTGCAGCACATTATCAGGCAGTATGCCCTCGGGGCGCAGGAAAGCCTTGCCTGCCTGCTCACGGGTATCTAGGGCTTTGGCAAGACTTTGCGCTTCCCTGACCGTAAGCGGGTGTGGGTTTATAGGGCAACCCGCTTCATCCATATCGTAATATTCGATATAAGGAGCAGTATGACCGCTTGTTGTAAATACCACAAGGGCGGCTTTAGGATGGTAAAGTTGTACGTTCGTTGCCATAATCATAGTTGTTTAAGAGGTAGCACAATTCATTTAAAAGCGGGAACAGGCGGCATTCAAAATCAAGGTTGTCTGTGTCCTGCGGTTGCCCGTCAAAACAGCGTTTCAGTACAGGCTCCTGTTTTGACACGCTTTCATTAAAGTAGGCGTTAACCGACTGTTGTACGTTTTCATACAGCCACCCATCAGTACAGGCGACAAAACCGATGTATTTTTCCATTGTAATACATTCGCAATCATCATATCCGTCATCCTCGAAATCAGGCAGGCAGCCTGTATCAGCATGCGTATAAATTGAGGTTTCAGGATAATCCTGCCACAAGGCGTAAAATTTTTGGGCTATGCGGTGGCTTTCCATGTCCAAATCATCACAAGGTGTAAAGGCTTCGAGCCAGTCCCCGAAGCGTTCAAGGTGTACCGTATTCCACAACCTGCGCAGCATTGTTTCCCCGTAATTCAGAGCAGCCCGTAACTGGCTTACATAGTCGTAATAATCCTTCTGTTCCCAGTCATCGGGGTCACCTGTTACCCATTCCGATACCATCTCGTACTGCCAGTACAGGAAGCTATCTTCTGTGTAATAAGGAATGTTTGCGGTGTGGTACAGGTAGCTAAAAATACAGAGCAGCAACCGTGCTGCTTTTCGGTGTTTCTTATCCTGCATCATGTAATACACGGGCAGCACGGGAATGTAAAATAAGGTATTGCTCGTATAGCAGGTTTCTGTTGCCTGCACTATGAAATTTCCGTTATCTTCCAACACTTCCATTTCAATATGCTGCGGGTACTTTTGGTTGAGCAGCCTGCCAGCTTCGTGCAGGGCAACTTCCCTCCCATACGGATAGGCATACCCTTTAGTATTAACAGGGTTTATCCCATAATGGTTGCAAAGCAACGCAAAGCTGCGGTAAAAACTTTCTTTCCCGTTACCGCCTGCGACTGCCTGCCCCACTACATGGGGCAGGAAACGGGTTTTCAGAAAACCATAGGCAGCAGCCCCTGCGGGGCTGACCTCGGGCGGTCGGCAAACACTTCGGCGGTGTCTTTCCTGCGCTGCAGGTTGAGCAGGAACTCGCCTGCTTTTTTGTGCAGCAGCTTTTGCCTTTTGTTTTGGGGCAGCCGTAACTGCCCCGCTACTACTTGTTGCATATTCCATACATTAAGTTTTACAATTATCCTTTAGTCCCCATAGTGGTTTCAAAACGGTACTGTATCGTATCGTTAGTTATTTCAGGCCCTACCGCCTTTGCGGTGGTCAGTGTCGGGTAGGTATTCGCATAGAAATTCATAACAGCTTCTACGCTCCATTTCGGGTCGGGGTCAGTAAGGGCAAATTCATTGCCCTTGTCCTTCATCAGGAATACCCTCGGCAGTATTGTGGTCTGTAGCATCTTGCTCGGTTTTTGGTTCAACGTTTATTACTTCTGTGGCAGGCTGCTCAGCGCCAAACAGGTCGGGGCTGAATTTAGCCGACAGGCTTGCCCTGCGTTTTTGGATTTCCTCGGTTTTGTTGGGGAACTCTGAAGCCTGTGGCACTTTTACCCATGCTTCCCTGTATTTGCCTGCTGCTTCCAGTTTATCGACTTCCGCCATAATCCCTTTGTATTTCATTTCTTTAATTTCTTCGGGCGTGGTGGTCTTGTCAGGTTTATCGGCTTTGTCCGCCTTTTCGGTTTTCTTCTTTTCCATTGCCGCATTTTTCCTAGCGGTTTCCTGTCCTTTAAGATACTGCTCCATGTTCACGAGCAGTTTGGAGGTTTCAGTTAGCGGTGTGGTAATGGCATCAAAAAAGCCCTCACACAATTCCTTTGCGCTACCTTTAAGTATCAGGGGCGGTATATGGTTCTTGGCGGTATCCCCGCAACCGTCATTTTGCAGAAGTACAGCAGTAGTCAGTTGTTCCCCGTCCTTTTTAACGGTAATGTTCAGGCAGCCCTCGAACGGGATGGCTGCGATATGGGCGAAAAAATTTGTAACTGGCATAACGTTTTATTTTTTGGGTTTACGTTTCGGTTCGGGGTTGCTTTCGATTACCCTTTTAATCAGGTTCAGGGCGGTCGCAATGTCAAAGGCATCGGCTGCGGTCATGGCAACATGGTCAAGCCTTTCCATAATCGGCAGTACTTTCTTAAGTGTGGTTACCGCCTTGCGTTCTGTCTTTTGTGCTAATAGGGTCATAACAATAAAATTTTATGCTGCACCGCTAAGCGGTGCAGCGGTTAACTATCAATTGAATTGCAGGGCAACCGCCCCATCTTTGGCAAAGCATCCGCACAGGTCAAAGGCTTTCTGTCCCCGTGCCTGCGCTGTACCTCCCA
>CEQG01129717.1_pt1 | contig 26667 bp, 27 predicted proteins | sample 350301 | NCBI WGS metagenome assembly CEQG01 (sample SAMEA2621242, study PRJEB7988) | marine metagenome | isolation source: saline water (ENVO:00002010), including | reverse complement strand
TGGGACCTGCCATTCTTTGGCTGCAGCCAAAACAAGCATTTGACGGGCCGTTGCCCCTGCCCTTCTCATGGGCTCCCAGGCAAGCCTTATGGACTGGCTACCGCCGGCCAACTGGCGCTGAAAAAGATCTGTATTGAGCGGTGCTTGCTCCACCACGACATTTTCCCAAGCTGTATCCAGCTCTTCTGCCACGAGCATGGGCATGGAGGTTTTTACGTTCTGGCCTATTTCTGGGTTGGGCGACATGATGGTGACCATGCCGTTATCGCCTATTTTAAGATACCCGTTGATCTCAAACCATTCCTTGGGCAATTGCTTCACGTCTTTTTCTGCGCTGTCGCAAGAAACCATCCAGTTGAAACCTATCATCAACCCACCTCCTGCAACGGCCACATTGCGAATAAAAGACCTTCTTCCTATTGTTGTTTTTACTACACTCATGATTGTTTTATTTTAGGAATTAGCAGCCGTTTTAATCGCTTTCTTGATTCTTGTATACGTACCGCAACGGCAGATGTTGCCGCTCATCACATCCTCTATTTCTGCGTCACTGGGGCTGGGATTTTCCTTGAGCAGGGCCGCGGCGGTCATGATCTGGCCTGCCTGGCAATAACCACATTGTGGCACATCATGCTCAAGCCATGCCGTTTGAACGGGATGGTCACCTTCGGCTGAAAGTCCCTCTATTGTGGTAATCTCGTTATCGCCCACTGACGAAACCGGCAACTGGCATGAGCGTACCGCAGTACCGTTAAAATGTACGGTACATGCCCCGCATTGCGCGATGCCGCATCCATATTTTGTGCCTACTAATTTAAGGTGGTCGCGCAGCACCCACAGCATCGGCGTGCTGGGATCAACGTCAACGTCCATCTGTTTTCCGTTTACCGAAATGGAGAAATTTGCCATAATGTTAATGTTTTGTCTAAAGTTAGCAAATTGCGGGTTTATATTGTTATAAAATCACAAGGCCTTTGATTCTTATCAAATTATAAATCAAAAATTATAGAAATGCCAGTCAATTGACCCATAAATGCTTGCCGTTACCAAAACTAGTGATTCACTTATATATATCAATTACCTTGATTACGGATTTACTTACCCATATCACTTAAAATTAATTTATAATTATTTGGCTTAAGCCAAATAAGGAGGCAATAGACCCACTCAAAGTTGAGTTACTGAGGCGTGTAATTTGTAAATTTGAACAAAGAAAGTCCCTTATGGAAACATCACTCGTAGCACATCCCATCATTCCAGAAGATGAAATGGGCCTCATCAAGAAGATGAAGCATGACCTGGAGCATGTCTCCTTTGTCATGAAGGTATTCAATACCGTGGGGACCCCCATCGATGCTGGACTGGTACTTATCCCCGAGAAATATCAAAACAAAATCAACCTCACCGCACAAAAGGCCTTACAGGTATCCATCAGGGCCAATCTTGCCACCATGCAAAAAGATGGTGCGCAACGGCCCGCCATGAAAAATGCATACAAGCTGGTGACGGGGATTTCTGGTGCTGCCGGCGGTTTTTTTGGGGCTGCGGGTTTTACCGCAGACCTTTTAGTCTCTACTAAATTCATGATGCGCTCCATCCTGGATATCGCCCGTAGCCAGGGAGAAGACCTCAACACCATTGAAACCCAATTAGCCTGCATGCAGGTCTTTGCGCTGGGAGGCAACTCTAAGGACGATGATGACCTAGACATAGGATATTATGCCGTATGCGCGGCATTGCACAGCGCCACAGCCCAGGCCAAGGCTTACATTGCCGAACAGGGAACAAAGAACATCATCAAGAGCGTGGCATCACAAGGAAGTTCGCCGGTTGCCAAATTCATTAGCCAGGTTGCCTCGCGATATAGTATACAGGTGGGAGAGAAATTTGCCGCACAGGCCGTACCGATAATAGGCGCCATTGCCGGGTCATCTATAAACATTGTCTTTATAAGTCATTTTCAAAAAATGGCCACTGCCCATTTTACCATGAGAAGGCTGGAAAGAAAGTATGGAAAAGAGGAAATCGAGGCGGTTTTTCTAGACCTTTAAACCTGTAGGTATTTGTTTTTGCCCAATTTTCTCGCGCTCTTGAAATCTCCCAAAACCCTGAGCTCACCCTGTTCTTGCTCATAACTTTCTTTATTTGTCATGTATTCTACCAGTAAGGCCACCGAGATGATAAAGGCCATCCTATCTAGATAGAACAAGGGCTGCACATCACCATAATAGGCCAGGCATGCACTCACATCAGTGACCACAAAGCCCAGTACGGCAAAAAGGAAGAAAAAGGCCCGCCGGCCGCTCAGGCTATAAAAATAGATATAGGCCACCAGGGTGAGCCCAATAAGCACTATACCGTGAAGATTGAATCCCAATACCTCAACGGGTGTCTCAAGAAACATTTTTGTGATATCAAAAAGCACAAAGAGTATAGAACTCAAAGCCACAAAAAGAAGTATAAACAACAAGAACTCAATCCTTCCGCCAAAATCCACCTGGATAAATTTTACCCTTTCTGCAATCAACAGTAGATAGACCACGGCAGATGTGATAAAATAACCCTCTTCGCCCCAGGCTTTCTCAAATTCCAAATAAAACACGTCCCTAAAAATGAACAAGATCAGCGCGTAGAAAACCCAGCGCCGCTTTACATTGTGATTAAAAAAAAGGTAGATGACGACCATTATCAACGTTATCATGCGGGGGAGCCTTTCCTCGATGATATCTGCATCAAAAAGCCTAAAACAAGAATTGACAAGTATGGCTATCAAAATAAACAACCAAAACCTTTTTCTTTGTCTGTTGATCTTGAGAGTTCTCATAAATATGTGGAAATTTAACAATTAAATGTTAAATGCACATGAAGGTAGACAAAAGATATTTTAGCACAGGTACTTACTATCAAGGCGTAGAAGGCATACTTTGCTTAAGGCTGCCAAAACTGGAAGAACAGGATACAATAAATATTAAACAAGACCACAAGTGCAAGGAAAATGGCAAAAAAGACCATTTTTTGACGAAATTTATTATCTAAATCCTCTTGGTTCATCGTTTTAACTTATCATTAAAACTATAACAAGTGAACACTTTATTGTTTAAGTTTTAATAATTAATGTTAAACAAAAATGATGAAAACCAAGCTATCAAAAACTGACCGTCATCAATTTTTTGAAAAAAAATTCAAAAAAAGTAGAAAATAAAAAACCCATCTATAACGATGGGCTTTTTAAAGTGACCGCGGAGGGATTCAAACCCCCGACCGCTGGAGCCGAAATCCAGTGCTCTATTCAGCTGAGCTACGCGGCCATTTTTTTCGCTTTAAGCGAAAAGAATATCTATATGAGTTTTGATTTTACTATACCAGAAATGGTCTTGCCATCTGCACGGCCGGCCATTTCTTGAGATGCCAGCCCCATGACCTTGCCCATATCTTTCATGCCCTGGGCACCCGTCTGGGCGATGATATCTTCAACAATCCTGCTTATCTCTTCATTGCTCAACTGGGCGGGCAGGAATTTCTGGATGACTTCAGCTTGATCTAGCTCTTCTTTTGCCATGTCTTCACGTCCCTGCTCGGCATATATTGCCGCACTATCCTTGCGCTGCTTTACCAGTTTTTGAAGCATTTGCACTTCTTGCTCCCCGGTAAGCTCTTTACTTGCCCCAGTTTCAGTCTGGGCATTGAGAATAGCTGATTTTATTGCCCTCAATGAGGTCAGGGCCACTTGGTCTTTTGCTTTCATGGCCTCTTTCATCGCCGTCATCACCTCTGCCTGTAAACTCATTTTATTTGGTTTTTGGTTTGCGAAGATAATGATTATTGCTGTTTTTAAGGTATAAAAAACCCGGCAGTTGGGGGAACTTACCGGGAGTTTTGCCATAGCAGATGGTCAAGTGTACCTTAATCTACATTATCATGCAGGAATGAGTTGTTGCTGCGCAGTTGAACCTCTTCATTATCAGTATTGAGGGAGGTACGCGATATCTTGCCATCCTTAGACGGGGTCTCGTCCAGGTCAACACCCATGCGCTTGTAGGCCGGTTGCTTTTCAATCTCCTCAATGCGTGAGTGGTTATGATGAAATTTATAGTTGAACTCCTTCATCATGCGCCTACGCTCTGCCGCGCGCTCTGTCAAAAGTTTTGAGATGGGACTGTTCATGGGGTCAGCGCCCTCATCGTTATCATCTTCTCCCCCTGTTTTCTCCACGGTTTTTTTCTCCATGCCCTCAAACTCATCCACTTCTTCTGGTTGTGGGGCTTTCGCCGAAATAAGGTTTTGCTCGACATCCATGTAATCATCCAGGCTATATCTCTTTTCGCCCGTCTCGCTAATCTCTGTAACGGGGATGACCTCAACAGGGTTGTTTACCTTGATGTCATTTACATCTTCTTCATCAAGCTCATAGATGATGGGTGATGGGTTTTCTTCTTCCTGCTCTTGCTTATTCTCGACGGGCCGTGAATGTGGCTTGTCTTCATTGATGGGAAGGTCAAAAGAGAGGGTAAACTGCTCTTCTTCCTTATCCTCGATGGTTTGCGGTTCTTCTTGCTGGTTCATGTCAACAATCTCAAACTCTACATCCTGAGCCCTGTAATCCAGCACTTCTTCATAGCTTACCATAATATTGCGTATGAACTCCGTGGTGGGGATGAGGTCCATATCGTTCTTAGCTGGAGCTTTCTCAAAAGGGCTAACCTCTGACTTGTCAACCTCTTCTTTTTTTTCTCCCAGGATAACATCGATGGGCTCTGGGGTATCATCCAATGTATGGATGACCACCTTGGGCTTTTCTGGTTCTTTAGAAGCTTGTGGTTCCTGTGGGGCTGCCGGCTCATTTTTCTCCATGGGGATATTCAATTGCCCATTGCTTTTTGGCGAAAGCTCATGTTGTGCCCTCTGCTCATCTTCAAGTGTGTGGATTATCTTTTTGGTCTCGGTGTTTGCAATTTCATTTTGCTGCTCTACGTTAAACCCCGTAGCGATTATCGTTACTGATATTGCATCTCCCAGACCTTCATCTTCGCCCACACCCATAATGATGTTTGCACTGTGGCCAGCTTCATTCTGGATATGGTCATTGATCTCTCCTATCTCGTCAATGGTGATTTCCTCAGTACCAGAAACGATGAGCAACAATACGTTCTTGGCCCCTGTAATCTTATTATCGTTGAGCAATGGGGAATCAAGTGCTTTTTGAATTGCTTCATTGGCACGGTGGCTGCCAGTGGCATGTGCACTACCCATGATGGCCGTACCGCTGTTGCTAAGCACGGTCTTAGCATCACGAAGGTCAATGTTTTGTGTGTAGTGGTGGGTGATTACTTCGGCAATTCCGCGTGAAGCGGTAGCCAAGACCTCATCTGCCTTGCTAAAACCGGCCTTGAACCCCAGATTACCGTAAACTTCACGTAGCTTGTTGTTGTTGATAACTATGAGCGAATCTACATGAGAGCGCAGGCGTTCCACACCCAGTTGTGCCTGTTCATTACGGGTTTTTCCCTCAAATTGAAATGGGATTGTCACAATACCCACGGTAAGGATATCGAGTTCCTTGGCCATTTTTGCGATAACGGGTGCCGCACCGGTTCCCGTACCCCCACCCATACCGGCAGTGATAAATATCATCTTGGTATTTGTGTTCAGCATGGTCTTTATGTCCTCTGTGCTTTCTAGTGCTGCCTGCTCCCCTATATCTGGGTTTGCACCTGCCCCAAGACCTTCGGTAAGGCTTACGCCCAGTTGTATCTTAATGGGTACGGTACTGTTTTCAAGTGCTTGTGAATCTGTATTACAAATCACAAAATCTACACCTTTAATCCCCAGTTGAAACATGTGGTTGATGGCATTGCTGCCACCTCCGCCCACGCCTATCACCTTGATGACGTTGCTCTGGTTTTTGGGAAGGTCAAAAGAAATATTCTCAAACTCCGTGTTGCTCATAATATTAGGTTTTACTCTTTTCTGTCAGTTAGTCAATTTTTATTCTGCATTATCAAGGAAATCCTTGAACTTATCTATCCATTTATCAAAGATTGATTTGCGGTCCTTAGCGGGTTGCTTAGGGGTGTTTACATCTGTATTGTAATCATCTGCTTCCTCAATCTCTTGATCATATTCTTCTTTTAATGTATCAGGCTCTTCAATGACCTCTTCTTTTCTCAACCTGTGGTTTCTGTGCTCCAGGCTGTTCATCACGAGTCCCACGGCCGTGGCGTATACGGGGCTCGTGGTCTCTGCGTCACTGTTGCCGGCCAGGTGCTCATTGGGAAATCCTATCCTGGTATCCATGCCCGTGATATATTCCACAAGCTGTTTTAAATGCTTGAGCTGTGAGCCGCCACCGGTCAAAACAATACCGGCTATCAGTTTTTTCTTTTGCTCCTCATGCCCATAATTCTTGATTTCAAGGTAGACCTGCTCAATAATTTCAACTACGCGGGCATGGATGATCTTTGACAGGTTCTTGAGGGTAATCTCCTTAGGCTCCCTGCCGCGCAGGCCGGGGATGCTCACAATCTCGTTATCCTTGTTTTCGCCTGGCCAGGCTGAGCCAAATTTTATCTTCAACAACTCTGCCTGCTTCTCGATGATACTGCATCCTTCTTTGATATCTTCGGTTATGACGTTGCCGCCAAAGGGTATTACCGCCGTATGGCGAATGATGCCATCCTTGAAAATGGCAAGATCAGTTGTACCACCACCTATGTCTATAAGTGCCACACCGGCTTCTTTTTCTTCCTGGCTCAATACGGCATTTGCCGAAGCCAATGGTTCAAGGGTTATATCATCAAGGTTGAGACCGGCGCTCTTGACGCACCTCCCTATGTTGCGTATGCTGGAAACCTGCCCCACCACCACATGAAAATTGGCCTCAAGCCTGCCCCCATACATACCTATGGGTTCTTTGATTTCGGCTTGACCGTCCACCTTGTATTCTTGTGGGAGCACGTGTATTATCTCTTCTCCCGGCAACATGACCAGTTTATGTACCTGGCTGCAGAGCTTATCTATATCCTCTGGACCTATGACCTCATCTGGATCTGGGCGGGTAATGTAATCGCTATGCTGCAGGCTGCGTATATGCTGCCCGGCAATACCCACGACAACATCGCGAATCTTCCTGCCAGAGGCACTCTCTGCCTCTTGTATTGCCTGCTGTATGGACTGGATGGTCTGGGTAATGTTGTTTACCACGCCACGATGTACCCCAAGGCTTTTAGATTTTCCTATGCCCAGGATCTCGAGCTTGTTGTACTCGTTGTACCGCCCTACCATGGCAACAATCTTAGTTGTACCTATATCGAGCCCTACTGCGATGTCGTGATCTTCCATACACTTACTTTTTTGTGCCCACAACCTGCCCCCTGAACCTCAGGTCGACAAATTTGTAGGTTTCCAAACTTTTATCTTTGCTCGCCTTTTGATAAAAGGCTTTATAATTGCTGAATTTTGAATCCAGCTCTTTTACTTTTCCCATTTTTATCACATAGTCCAGCACCCGTGTGCTCAACCTGTAATTACCGCTGGGGGTCCTCTTGATCCCCACTACCTGCTCATTGAGCAGCTCATCGTTCTTGATATATTGCAGCAATGGCATTACTTCTTGCATGTTCTCCCTTGCAAGACCTTCAATCACGGGGACCCTTGCTGAATAATTAGGAGAAAGTGGCATGGCTTCTCCCAGCTCGTCTATATAGAAAGGGGCTTCACCATTAACGCGCGCAAGGGGCTTGCGCTGCTTGACATTTGCACCTATAATTCCATCAATCGTGCGGTAAACATCTGCCTCTGCGATCATTGCATTGGCATCTAGTTTTGCCTCCAGTTCACTCAAAACTAAAATTTCTTTGCCTTGAGCCGTATCACCTACCTTTTTTTGTATCAACAATTTATCAACGGTATCAGCGGTGATAAAAAGGTTTGCGTCGCCTTCAAAATTCACTTTTGTATCGACAATTTCACGGGCTTCATTCCTGTTCTTGGCAAACCCAAAAAGGAAGAGCACCACCCCCACGAGCACAAAGACCTTTATGTAAAACCAGTTGACCTTCATGTTGTTAATTGACTTGTTACTTTTAATACTTCTTCCCCTATATCCCCAGCGCCCAGCATCAGCACGATCCTACACTTGGATCCTTTTATATGTTTTGCTAAATCTTGTTTGTGCACGAGTTGCTTTCGCGAAAGCGTGACCGCATCCAGTAGCACTTGTGAACTTATACCGGGTATGGCCACTTCCCTGGCGGGGTAGATGTCCAGCAAGAGCAAAGCGTCAAAACGTGACAAACTTTTTGCAAAGGCTGGCATAAAATCGCGTGTGCGTGTAAAGAGATGGGGCTGAAACACCACCAGGACTTCGTCCTGGGGGTACATCTCCCGCACTGCCTGGTGCACGGCATCAATCTCTGCCGGATGATGTGCATAATCATCAATCAATACCATCCCGGCAGATTTTATCCTGTAGCTAAAGCGCCTGTTGACCCCCGTGAACCCTGCAAGTGCCGCGGGCAGCTTATGCACGTTTGCCCCCAGCCTGAGCGACATGGCCAGTGCCATTGACGCATTGAAAATGTTGTGCCGCCCCGGCAATTGAAGCGTGAGGTCCTTGAGGATACCCTTGGGGTACACCAGGTCAAAATTATATGCCCCATCAATTACCTCGATATTCGTGGCGTTATAATCTGCCGTGGCATCGTTTACCGCCACCGTCATGCCGGTCAAGGGCAACCCTTTTTTGCACAACAAGGTGCCGCCCACTTTTATCTTTGCCATAAAATCCCTGAAGGATTTTCTCAGGTTCTCCTCGCTGCCATAAATATCCAGATGGTCAGCATCCATTGAACTTATGCAGGCAATATCTGGTTCCAGTTGCAGGAATGACCTATCAAATTCATCAGCCTCGACCACGATGACCTCATCTCCCACATGTATGAGGTTGCTGTTATAATTTTGAGCAATACCGCCCAAAAAAGCAATCACGGGGACATCAGCCTCTGCCAGCAGGTGCCCCAGCATACACGTGGTGGTGGTCTTACCGTGCGTGCCGGCAACTGCAAGACAAAATTTATCTTGTGTCAACCAGCCCAGCACCACGGACCTTTTATGCACCTCAAAACCATTTTGCACAAAATAATCAAGGGCTTCATGCGATGCAGGTACTGCCGGTGTGTATACCACCAGCGTGCTCGATTTATCAAGAAAACCATCAGGCACTTCACTAAGGGCATCCTTGAACACCACCGGTATCTCAAGAACCTCAAGTGCCTTTGTGACCTTGCTGGGTGTCCTGTCATACCCTGCAACATCCTTGCCCGCACTTTTAAAATAACGTGCCAGGGCACTCATGCCTATGCCGCCTATGCCTATGAAATAGATGTTCTGTATGTTCTCGAGCGTCTTCAGGTCTTTATTGCTAATATTATTCTTATTGTTTTTTTGATTTGGCTTGCGCCAAAAGTTCCTCAATCTCGTCCACGATGGCGGTTGTGGCCTCCGGTAGGGCAAGCTGCTTGATGTTCCTGCTCATTTCTGCCTGGAGCTGCTCATCTTTTACCAGCTGAAGAAAGATATCTTCAAACTCCTCCCGCAGGTCCTTTTCCCTTATCATGAGTGCCGCGTTTTTACTTGCGACCGAGTGTGCATTTTTTGTTTGATGATCCTCTGCCACGTTAGGCGAAGGGATGAACAATACAGGTTTTCCCACGATACACAGCTCTGATACCGAACCTGCCCCTGCACGGCTTATTATATAATTAGCCGCGGCATAGGCCGCATCCATATTATCAATAAACGGGGTGACCTTTACATCATCCAGCTCTTCAAACTCCCTGTACTGCTCGTGATATAGCTTGCCGCATTGCCATAGTACCTGGATATCGTTGTCCAGTATAAACTGCAACTTATCTGCAATAAGCTTGTTGACCGCTCTTGCACCCAGGCTCCCCCCCAGTACGAGCAGGACGGGTTTTTTAGGCGAAAGCCCTAAAACCTTTATCGCTGCCTGTTGTCCCACCGTTACCTGCACGAGGTCCTTGCGCACGGGGTTTCCCGTTTTCACGATCTTATCGGCGGGGAAGAATTTTTCCATTCCATCATAGGCCACGCATATTTTCTGGACTTTTTTGGCAAGCAGTTTATTTGTGATTCCCGCAAAGCTGTTTTGTTCCTGGATAAGCGATGGCACGTGGTACCGCGTTGCCATTTCCAGTAATGGCCCACTGGCAAAACCGCCCGTGCCCACCACGGCATCTGGCTTAAAACGCCGTATGATCTTTGCACTTTTAAAAAGGCTGCTCATCAATTTTAAGGGAAATGCAAGGTTAGACAGGGTGAGTTTACGCTGTATTCCTGCTATCCACAACCCTTCAATCTTATACCCGGCCTGGGGTACTTTTTGCATTTCCATGCGGTCCTGTGAGCCCACAAATAGGAACTGCGCATCTGGATGACGCTTTTTTAACTCATCTGCAATGGCGATTGCTGGAAAGATATGCCCTCCCGTTCCGCCGCCCGATATGATGAATCTGTAGCTCATTTTATATGGTTTCGCTTAAAATTTCAAGGGGGTTCATTTCTGACTCCCCTTTTTCTTCCCGTGCTTTTATCTCTTCTCTTTTTGCGCTAACGCTCAAGATTATCCCCACTGCGAGACAGGTCATCCATATGGATGTTCCCCCGCTACTCACCATGGGCAATGTTTGTCCCGTTACCGGAAAAAGTTCTACGGCCACCGCCATGTTGATCAATGCCTGAAATACAATGGGCAAGCCCACCCCTACCGTGACCAATTTTCCAAAAATACTGGGGGATTTATGTGCAACAACCACAATCCTAAACAGGAGCAGGAGGTACAACAGCATGAGCAAGAGCCCCCCCACAAGTCCATACTCTTCTATGATTATGGCAAAGATGAAATCTGATGATGATTGTGGCAGGAAGTTTTTTTGCACGCTTCCTCCCGGTCCCTTGCCCAGGATGCCACCTGTGGCAATGGCTATCTTTGCTTTTTCTATTTGATAGCCTTCTTCAGTCTCCTCGCTATGGTTAAAACTCTCAATCCTGCTCTTCCAGGTATCAATACGGTTAGGCATCATCTTGGGAAATGCCAGGGCCAAAAGGATGAACAGCCCAAATGCTGCAACCCCTGTCCCCACAACAATACCTATATATTTTAAGGGATACCCTCCCAAAAACACCAGTGTTAAAATCATGGCAAACATGATTGCCGTGGTTGAAAAGTTTGCCGGTAAAATCAACATCAACACAACCGCTACAGGTGTCCACAATGGCAAAATAGTTTCCTTGAATGTTATCTCCTTATCCTGGATGCGGCTCAAATACCTGGCCACATACACCATCAACACCACCGAAGCCAGCGTGGAGGTCTGGAAAGTGATACCCACAAAGGGCACCTTGATCCAGCGGCTGGCATTTGCACCATCTATCGTATTTCCTTGAGCCATCGTTATGACAAGGAGTATTATAATAATGGGCAAACCTATGATTGACAAACCCTTGAAGTATCTAAACGGCACTTTATGCACACCATACAATATGGCAAACCCCAGGACCAGGTGCATAAAATGCGTCAATAAAAACTTTAAGGTGTCCCCATTGCTATAGAGATAGGCCAGGTTGCTACTGGCACTATAAACCGGCAAGAAGGAAAATACCGCCAGTAGGGCAACGATTGCCCAGATGGATTTATCTCCTTTAAGGTTCTTGAATATGTTACCGGTCTTTGACATTTAATTTTTATAGGTTTCTTACTGCTTCTTTAAACTGTCTCCCCCTATCTTCATAGTTCTCAAAAAGGTCAAAACTTGCGCATGCAGGTGACAGCAATACATTATCGCCCTTATTGGCCAGTTTATAGGCAATCTTTACGGCCTCTGTGATGGATTGTGTCTCTATGATAACATCCACCATGCTAGAAAAATGCTCAAGCAATTTTTTATTATCAACACCTAGGCAAACGATGGCTTTTACCTTCTCATTGACCAATGGATACAAATCTCTATAATCATTGCCCTTATCCACACCCCCAGCTATCCACACCGTGGGAGAGGTCATGCTGTCAAGCGCATAAAAGGTGGCGTTGACATTGGTTGCCTTGCTATCATTTATATAGTTAACGTTGTTGATCTTTAGAAATCTTTCAAGCCTGTGCTCAACTCCTTGAAACCCCTCAAGGCTTTCACGTATGGTCGCTTTTCTAATATTTAATAAGCGCGCTACAGTGGCTGCCGCCATTGCATTTTTAGTATTGTGCGCTCCCTTTATGGTGAGGTTTGCTGTCTTCATTTTAAATGTATTGTTGCCTAAGTTGATTATTATGTTCTCTTCTTTTAAATACGCTCCTTGTTCAATCTCTTTCTCAATGGAAAACGGTAATAGCCGTGCCCGGGTGGGGTGCTCCTTGAGCCAGCTTGTAATCACCGTATCGTCAGCATCATAAATCAGGTAATCCTCCTCGGTCTGGTTCATGGTGATGCGAAATTTTGAGGCGATGTAATTCTCAAACCTATACTCATAGCGATCAAGGTGATCTGGAGTTATGTTTGTGATTACCGCAATGTGCGGTGCAAAATCAACCGTGCCATCCAGTTGAAAACTGCTTATCTCAAGCACGTAATGATCATGCTTTCCACCAGCCACCAGTCCTGCAAAACTCTCCCCTATGTTGCCAGCAGCGATACTGTTCACATTTGCTTGTCGCAAAATGTAATCTATAAGTGTCGTTACCGTGGTCTTGCCGTTGCTTCCGGTAACACCAATGATCATGGCATCTGTAAACCCAGCTGCAAATTCTATCTCAGAAATCACGGGAGTCCCTTTCGCTTTAAGCGCTTTTACAATGGGCGCTTTATCTGGAATCCCCGGACTTTTCATCACAAGGTCTGCATTGAGGACCTCAGCCTCGGTATGGCCGCCTTCTTCCCATTTTAATTCAAGTTTTTTAAGAACGTCTTTATAGGTTTCCTTTATTTTTCCAAAGTCAGAAACAAAAACTTCGAATCCTTTTTGCACTCCCAGAATGGCGGTTCCCACGCCACTCTCACCTCCTCCCAGCACCACTAATCGCTTCATCTACCTTACCTTAAGCGTTACGATTGTTATGATTGCCAGCAAGATGCCCACGATCCAGAACCGTGTCACGATCTTGCTTTCATGTATGCCCTTCTTTTGATAATGATGGTGCAGGGGCGACATGAGAAAAATGCGTTTTCCCTCACCGGTCTTTTTCTTGGTGTACTTAAAATAGCTTACCTGCAGCATGACGCTCAGGGTCTCCATGAAAAAGATGCCACAGAGTAGTGGTATCATCAATTCTTTGCGTATGGATATTGCAATAACGGCAATGATACCGCCTATGGTCAAACTACCCGTGTCGCCCATAAATACCTGTGCGGGATAGGTGTTGTACCATAAAAACCCTACCAGCGCACCCACAAAAGCGGTGATGTAGATCACCATCTCCCCCGTGCGTGGTATATACATCACATTGAGGTAATCACTAAAGATGATGTTGCCCGATACCCATGCAAAAATACCCAGCGTCAATACGATTATTGCTGATGACCCCGCAGCCAGGCCATCAATTCCATCTGTGAGGTTTGCCCCGTTAGAAACGGCGGTAACTATAAAGATCACGATGGGGATAAAAATGAGCCATGCATACTTTACATAGTCTTCACCCAACCAGCTCACGATTTTTGAGTAATCAAACTCATTATCTTTTGTGAAGGGAATGGTCGTGGTGAGCAGTTTTTCTTCTTTCCTGAATTCTTTTGCGGAGTTTTGCGTGATGGCTTCTTGAGAATGCCTAGGGTTTATTATCTCTTCCTGGACGGTAATGTCCGGGTGAAAGAACATCGTTGCGCCTATGATCACCCCCAGGCCTACCTGCCCCACGATCTTGAACTTACCGGCAAGCCCCTCCTTGTTGTTCTGTTTCATCTTGAGGTAATCATCCAAGAAACCTATGGCCCCCATCCACAAGGTCGTGACGATCAATAGCAAGACATAGATATTGTCAAGCCTTGCGAATAGGAGCACAGGAATCAATGTTGCCAAAATGATGATGACCCCTCCCATTGTGGGAGTCCCGGCTTTTTCTACCTGACCCTCAAGGCCCAGGTCCCTGATGGTCTCCCCCATCTGCTTTTTTTGCAGGTACAGGATTATCCTTTTGCCCCAGATGGTCGAGATGGCAAGCGATGTTATGATTGCCATTGCCGCCCTGAAGGAGATGAACCCAAAAAGGCTCGCCCCCGTGAGGTTGTATTGTTTTTCTAAAAATTCAAAAAGATAATAGAGCATATCTTGTTTTTTCCGCTTGCGCGAAATTTTTATTTGTTCAATTCCTTCAACAATTCACTTACCGTCTCAAAGTCATCAAAGTGCGTCCTCTCGCCATTTACCTCTTGATAGGTCTCATGGCCCTTGCCCGCAACAAGGATGATATCATTTTCATTGGCCATTTGACAGGCGGTCTTTATCGCCTGTTTTCTATTTGTTATGGACAGTGTCTTCTTAAAATTCTGGGGTTCCACACCCTTTTCCATTTCTTCGATTATCGCCTCAGGATCTTCTGTCCTGGGGTTGTCACTGGTAAAGATGGCCCTAGTGCTCAGGGCAGATGCCAGGTGGGCCATCTTTGGCCTCTTTGTCCTGTCACGGTCACCGCCGCAGCCCACCACGGTAATCAGTTCTTCATTCTTCGTGCGGATGTCATTGATGGTCTCCAGCACATTCTTCAGGGCATCTGGCGTGTGGGCATAATCCACAATGGCCGTTATGCCTTTCGGCGAAATGAAATACTGAAACCTCCCGCTCACGCTCTGCAGCTCGCTCATCAACTGCAAGGCCTCCATTTCTTCCAGTCCCAGTAATTCCGCGGAAGCGTAGATGGCAACCAGGTTATATGCATTAAATGAACCTATCAACTTTGTCCACACGCTATTGCCGTTGACCTTGAGCAACAGGCCGCTAAATTGGTTCTCAAGCACCTGTGCCTTGTAATCTGCATAGCTCTTTATGGCGTAGGTGTACTTTTTTGCCCTAGTGTTCTGTACCATCACGGCGCCATTTTTATCATCGATGTTGACCAATGCAAAAGCATTAGCCGGCAGCTCATCAAAAAAGCGTTTTTTAACATCCCGGTACTCTGCAAATGTCTTGTGGTAGTCCAGGTGGTCATGGGTAAGGTTTGTGAAGATGCCCCCGGCAAAGGTTAACCCCTTAGTACGCTGCTGGTGTATGCCGTGTGAACTCACCTCCATAAAACAATACTCCACCCCGGCCTCGTTCATACTGGCGAGGTAACCGTTTATCGTGAGTGGGTCTGGTGTTGTGTGCGTGGCGGGAAATTCCCTATCACCCACCATGACCTTCACGGTAGAAAGCAGCCCAGAGGCATAACCGGCCTTGGTAAATAATTGATACAGCAAAGTCGCGATGGTTGTTTTGCCATTAGTGCCCGTAACCCCTACGAGCTTCAGGTTTTCTGATGGATTACCATAAAAATTAGAAGCCATGATGGCCAGCGCACTTGCAGAGTCGCCGGTTATCACATAGGTGACACCATTGATTATATTTTCAGGCAATTCTTCGCACACCACGGCAATCGCGCCCTGGTCAACGGCCTTTTTAATAAAATCATGGCCATCTACCTGTGTCCCGCGCACGGCAATGAACACATCGTTGAGCTGCACCTTGCGGGAGTCAAACTGAAGTTCATTTATGGCAATGGTGGTATTGCCAGAGATTGACTCCAGCGAAACCCCATACAATATGTCTTTTAGGATAGTCATGAAAGCTGTAGGGTTATGACCTGGTTCTTACTGATTTTTGAGCCTGCGGTCACAGATTGCGACTTGACTTTGCCCGTTCCCTTAAACTGTACTTTCAAGCCCAGGTTCTCCAGCAACGAGACTGCGTCCATACCACTCATGCCGCGCACGTCTGGTATGGTTTCATGCTTTTTTTGAACCTTGGCATAATAGGATTTATAATCCTCCTCAATTTCCGTATCATTGGCTTGCGCCAAAAAAACCTCATCCACGATAGGTGTGTCACTGTATATCTTATGTGCTATTTTCTTGAATACGGGAGCCGCCACGATGTTACCATAATATCCCAGGCTCTTCTTGGGCTTTGTAACCACGACGATACAGGAATACTTGGGGTCATCTGCAGGAAAATACCCCGCAAAAGAAGAGATATACCTTCCTGGTTCAATCCAGTATTCCGTTTGACAGGTCCCTGTCTTGCCTGCCATTGAGAATTGCGGAGAGTAGATATTATCTGCCGTACCACGTTTTACCACGTTTTCCATCAAGCGCTTTACCTTGTCTATGGTTTCTTGCGAACATATTTTTGGGTTGATGACTTCCTTGTCAAACTTTTCAATGGATTCATCCCATTTCTTCACTTCCCTGATAAAACGGGGCCTTACCATCTCCCCATCATTTGCTATGGCATTGTAAAAGGATAGCGTTTGCAATGGCGTCATGGAGACTCCATAACCAAAAGCCATCCAGGGCAAGGTCGTGCCATACCAGTTTGCATCACCGGGATACGGTATTTTAGGAACCCCTTCTCCTTTAATGCTCAGCCCCAGTTTGTCATTAAGGCCCATATTGTATAGGCGTTTTACAAACCTTTTGGGGTCATCCTTGTAATTTTCGGTTATCATTTTGGCGAAAGCCGTATTTGAAGATAGCTCAAAGGCCTTGCCCGCTGATATCTTGCCATATCCCCCCCAGTGCGAATCGTAAACGGTGCGGTTGTAGAATTTAACCCTGCCGTTTTCAGTATCCACGATATCACTGGTATCGATAACCTTGTCCTCAAGTGCCGCGGTAAGCGCCATGAGTTTAAAGGTTGAACCGGGCTCGTGCGATTCATATACGGCATAGTTGCGCGCTTCATAATACTTGCCATCATCTGTGCGCCCCAGGTTTGAGATTGCCTTGACCTCTCCCGTTTTAGTCTCCATGACCACAACACAACCATGGTCTGCCTCAAATTTCTCGAGCGACTCAAGCAGGGCATGGTGGGCAATATCCTGAATGTTCACATCTATGGTCGAGATTACGTCATACCCATCTTGTGGCTCCACAATATTGTCAATGCCTATGGGTTTCCACTGGCCTTTTGCGATACGCTGCTTTAACCTGCGTCCCTCTTTACCGCGTAGGTAATTGCTAAATGCACCTTCTAGCCCCACGCGGGTGTAATACCCGTTTTCATCACGGCGCTCATACCCCACGGTACGCTCGGCCATTTTATCTAAGGGATGCTCGCGCACGGTCCTGGACTCAGCAATAAAACCGCCTCGATAAGGGCCTTTATTGAACAATGGCAGGCCCTTTACGGCCATATATTTTGAATAGCCCAGGTTTTTTGAGATAAAAAGGTAGCGGTTATGGTTTGCGCGGGCCTTGCGCAACCTGTCTTCATAGTAGGAAGCCGGGTGGTCAGCCAGTTCTTTGGCCAATCCTTTCGCCAAAGCGGAAATATTTTCTTCAAAATCCTCTGCGGTGGGAGCCAGTGCATCAAACCTGATTTCATATTTAGGAACTGAGGTTGCCAGCAGGCTGCCATCGCCGGCATAGAGATTGCCCCTGTTGGCAGGGATGGTGAACAGGCGCTCCGTGCTGGCTTCGGCAAGTTCTTTATACTTCTCGCCCTCTGCCAACTGGATGTTGAATAATTTGAACGCCACAAAGATGGCGAAGATGAACATACCACCTGCCACAAAATACATCCGGTTCAATATGTTCTTTTCGCTTACTGCCATTAGAACAACCTTATTGGGTTTTTACCTTAATTTTCTTGGGGGGTTCTTCTGAAGGCCTTACCCCCTGGGAAGCCACCCTCCTTGCCACTGAGCTCTCCATCTTTAAACGTCGCACCTCCAGCCGTGTATCCACAAACTCACTGCGCAGCTCCTTGACCTCTTCATTAAGGCTTGAAATCTCATGCACCTTCTTGTCTGCGATGTGTGAGCTGGCTATCATGATGATTGCCAGGATCGATAGGAATATGATCATACGCCAGTTCTTCATCGCATCATCACTGATGAGGAACTTACCCTTTAATATGTCATAAATACCTTTTTTCAATCCTTTAGTTTAAATGCGTTCTGCTATTCTAAGTTTTGCGCTGCGCGCCCTGTTATTCTTTTCTATTTCATCTTTTGAAGGAACAACAAGCCCCCCTACTTTTTTAAAAGGAACTGAAACGTTGCCGAACATATCCTTCTCAGGCTCTCCCTCAAACATGCCACTCCTTATATACCTTTTTACCAACCTATCTTCCAGGGAATGGTATGATATCAAACTTAACCTGCCCCCGGGTTCAAGCAACTCCTGGGTTTGCAACAAGAACTCTTTTAACACCTCTAGCTCCTGGTTGACCTCAATGCGGATTGCCTGATAGATTTGTGCCAGGATCTTATGCTCGCGGTGCCTGGGCAAAAACGGGGTCAATATTTCCTTGAACCCCTCGGTGGTCTTGATCTCACCATTTTTTCTTGCCGAGACTATGGTTCTTGCAATCTTAGGGGCATTTCTCAACTCTCCATAGTGCAGGAGCACCCTTCTTAAGCCCGTCTAGTCATACTCATTGACAACCTGGTGGGCAGAGAGGTTGCTTGTTTGGTCCATGCGCATATCCAGCGCAGATTCAAAACGGGTTGAAAAACCACGTTCTGCCACATCAAACTGATGTGAGGAAACCCCAAAGTCACCCAAGATGCCATCAACTTTTTTTACCCCATAAAAACGCAGAAAGCGTTTCACGAGCCTAAAATTTTCGCTGACAAGCATAAAACGAGGATCGTCAATCTTATTTTCAAGAGCGTCGCGGTCCTGGTCAAAGGCATATAACCTGCCCCCGGGCCCTAGTCTTTTCATTATCTCCCTGGAGTGGCCGCCCCCTCCAAAGGTCACGTCCACATAAACCCCTTCTGGATCAATATTCAACCCATCTACAGTTTCCTGAAGCAATACGGGATTATGATATTCCATCTGGCAAATCATTTATTCCGCCCATTACATCTTCGGCCAGTTCTGCAAAGTCACCATCATCATCAATTGCCTCTTCATACCCTTGCGTATCCCAGATTTCAAGAATATTGACCGCCCCATTGAGCACAACTTCCTTTTCTATAGAAGCAAATGCCTTAAGGTCTTTGGGCAGCAGGATCCTTCCGGTGGAGTCCACCTCTATCATCTTTACCCCGGCCGTGAACTTGCGTATGAAATCATTGTTCTTCTTGACAAAACGGTTGAGCTTGTTGACCTTTTGCATCATCAGATCCCACTCTGCCATGGGCCAAAGCTCCAAGCAACGCTGAAAAACTGAGCGCTTGAGCACAAAACCTCCTGCAAGGCTGGGTGCCAAGGTCTTTTTTAATGCAGTAGGCAGCATTATGCGCCCCTTTGCATCTACTTTACACTCATATGTTTCGGTTAGGTTCAGCAAGAAATCCGGATGTTTTGCTTAGATAACTTCAAATATATAGATTTTATTACCACATTTTACCACATTTTACCACATTGTTGATAAATCATACCACTTCGTGGATTACGTGCCAGGTTATCAACAATCACCTGAAATCTTGCATGGTGCAATTTTATGTTGCCTTTATGCTAACTTGCCCTCTCAAATTTTGCCTAAATGCCTATATTTGCCTTTAAGGCTTTTGCTGAACCAACTATATGGTACATAAATTAAAAACCGAAGGAAAATTCACATATCTAGAGGCTGGAGAAGGCACTCCCATCATAATCCTACATGGACTTATGGGGGGATTGAGCAATTTTGATAGCGTTACCGGATTTTTTCCTGACAAAGGTTATAAAATCGTAATCCCCGAGCTTCCCGTATATACCACGCCCCTCATCAAGACGGGGGTAAAAACCTTTGCCAAATACCTTAACGACTTTATTATACACAAGGGTTTTGACAAGGTCATCCTACTGGGCAACTCCCTGGGCGGCCACATAGGCCTTTATCACACCAAGGTTTATCCCGAGGTCATGAAGGCTCTGGTCATAACGGGCAGTAGCGGCCTTTATGAAAGTGCCATGGGAGAAAGCTACCCTAAAAGGGGTGATTATGAATATATCAAGAAAAAGGCCCAGGATGTTTTTTATGATCCTGAAGTGGCAACAAAAGAGATAGTTGACGATGTGTTCAACACCGTAAACGACCGCAACAAGCTGGTCAAGACTTTGGCTATAGCCAAAAGCGCCATACGCCACAACATGGCAAAAGACCTACCTGAAATGCATACCCCCACATGTATCATCTGGGGCAGGCAAGATAATGTGACCCCTCCCGAAGTAGCAGAGGATTTCAACAAGCTCCTACCTGATAGCGACCTGTACTGGATTGATAAGTGCGGCCATGCAGCCATGATGGAGAAGCCCGATGAATTTAACGAGATTCTTCTCAAATGGCTCAAAGAGCGTAATTTATAATAAAAATGTGTCATGCAGATCAAGCACGCTGAGTTTGTGATGAGCAACAGCAAGGTTGCACATTGCCCTAAAGACCGCTTACCAGAATATGCCTTCATAGGCCGGAGCAATGTGGGCAAATCTTCATTGATAAACATGCTTACCGAAAGGAAAAACCTGGCAAAGACATCATCTACCCCAGGAAAGACCCAGCTCATCAACCATTTTTTAATAAACAAGAACTGGTACCTCGTGGATTTGCCCGGTTATGGCTATGCAAGGGTATCAAAAAAAGCGAAGAAGGAATTTCAAAAATTTATCACGGATTATTTTGAGAAACGTGAGCAACTGGTCTCGGCATTTGTACTCATCGATTGTCGTCACGACCCCCAGCCCATTGACCTAGAGTTCATGGAATACCTTGGCGAAAGCCAAATCCCCTTCTCCATAATTTTCACAAAGGCCGACAAACTGAAACCCCAGGCACTGGCAAGAAATATTGAAGATTATAAGGCCAAGTTGCTTGAAGGTGCATGGATGGAAGTGCCCAACTACTTCATAAGCAGTTCTTCTCATGGAGATGGACGGGACGATATCTTAAATTATATAGGAGACATCAATAAGCAGATTGCCGCAGATTAATCTTCAGCATCAACGGTTTCACCATCCCATTCATTCATACCCCCCAATAGGTTATAGACCTCGTCAAAGCCCAGTTGCCCCATAAGCTGTGCAGCCTGGCCGCTACGGTTTCCTGAACGGCAATAAACATAGTAGTTTTTTGACTTGTCAAGGTTGTTGAGCTTCTCGATAAAGCCCTGCCCTTCATAAAAGTCCATATCTGTTACCGCGCCAGGGATGATACCTTCATCAACCTCATTTTGTGTACGCACGTCAAGAATTACAGCATTGTCATCTTGCGCTGTTTTTTCGCGCCATTCTTCTTGGGTTATATTTTTCATAAGACCGTGTTTGAGATTCAAAAGTACGTATTGTAAAATGGGTTTGAAATAAAAAAATCCGAAACATCGCCGTTTCGGATCAATATGCACGCCCTGTAAATATTATGCCTTTATGCCACACCCTATTGCCTTAGTGGTGGTCTTTTTAACTTGTTTACCTTCAAGTAGTGCATCGACGGCGTTTTCAACAAATTTTTCATTGACCGTTGCTGCGTCCCTTGCACTATCATCTACTGAGCCCATGTACCTTACAACGCTTTCACCACTGGCGTTCTTTTGCAGTACAAAAACCGTGGGGGTCTTTACCGCACCAAAACGGGCATGTACGCCATTGCTGCCATCCATAAGATAGGGAAAGGTATATCCATTGCTCCTGGCCCTATTTTGCATTGCTGCAAAATCTTCTCCCCTCTTGACTTCGGCATCGTTGGGATTGATGGCTATGACAGGATAACCACTGGCCTTATATTTAATATCCAGTTGCAGTATACGGTCTTCATTAGCCTGTGCAAAAGGGCATGTATTGCATGTAAAAACAACTATAAAACCTTTTGCATCTTTATAATCTGAAAGGGAAACCATCTCACCATCAACATTTTTAAGCGAGAAATCATCAACTGTATCACCTATGGCATACCCATCATCAAGTAAATTAAAATTATCTGCCGCAAAGGCCGATATTACTATCAACAGGGCAAGGCCTGTCAATATTTTCAAGGTTTTCATAACAAATATGAATTGGGTTAACTATAATTCTTTAAAATATTCTATTTCCTTTTTGAGCTCCTTATAAACAAAGGGTTTCTCATAAAATCTTCTATGCTTTCCTTTATATATTACCGTTGCGGGTATTGCACCGCTCCAGTCTTTATCTACTTTGGGGATCCATTCATTTTCCCTGGGATCGTCCAGTATAACAACATTCTCAAATATGCCATTCTTTTTTGCAAAGGGTATCAACCTTGATTCAACATCCTTGGCAAAGTCAAGGCTTACAAAAACCACATCAATATCTTCACCCTCCATGGATGATTCATGCATCACCTTCACAAATTGAGGTATTTCTTCAACACACGGCCTGCACCAGGTCGCCCAGAAGTTAATCACATGAACCTTATCATCTTCTTTATAAAGCAACGGCTGAAAACCTTTAAAATCCAAAGTTTTCACATTTTCTCGTGGAGCTTGCTGTTTAGTATGTACCATTGAACTAGACTCCTTCTGCTCCCCATTTACAACATTACTTTCCCCATTCCTTTTACAGGAAATAAAAACCATTAGGGACAATACTATCAGGGCAGGTTTCAACATATCAATGACCTATTTTTAAAATAATAAGCGAAATTATAAAATTATATATCAAAGAAGCTGACTTTAAGAAGGTTATAACACTCCATTAATGCGCGGGCAAAGAATAAGATGCTGTAATACAACCACTTAAATACATTCGTTAAATTTATCACAAAGAAGCAATGGCATTAATTACATTTACTACATTTGTATCTACAAATAAAAAGGTTGCATGAGCATCGAGAAAGATTTGAAGTTAACCCACAAAACAGGCCTGGAGTCCAAGGTTTTGATTAACCTTACCTACACGACAAGGCAAATTGAGGAAGCTTTAAGCTCTTTGCTCAAAGAATATGGCTTGACCATTCAGCAATTTAACGTACTGCGTATTTTGCGTGGACAACAGGGCAAACCCGCCAGTCTCAACTGTGTACAAGAACGCATGGTTGACAGGAGCAGCAACACCACGCGCCTCGTGGACAAGCTTATCGCAAAAGGCCTTACCAACAGGCGTATCTGCCCTAGCAACAGGCGTAAGGTTGAAATAGAAATCACAGAAAAAGGACTTCAAATCCTGAGTGAGACAGACCCAAAAATCAACGCATTGAACAATGCACAGGTAAAAAATTTCACTAAAGAAGAACTGACACAGTTCAATGAGTTTCTCGACAGGTTGAGGGAATAAAAAAAATTTATATTAACATTTGTCTATACAACTTTTATACATACAATAATGAAGACCAAAATTAATTCTGTACTAATCCTTGCAGTAGCCTTTAGCACTGCATCATTTACTAAAATTGAAAAAAAGATGATTAAAACGAGTGAAAGCCAGATTAACTGGACAGGAAAAAAGGTTCTGGGGAAACACCATGGAACCATTGATTTTAAAGAAGGAGCATTGCAATTTGATGGTGATGTCCTGATAGGTGGTGAATTTGTCGTTGACATGACCTCCATCAAGGTGACCGACCTTGAAGGCGATTCAAAAGGTCAACTAGAAGGTCACCTAAACAGTGATGATTTCTTTGGTGTGGCAAACTATGAGACCGCAACCCTTAAGATCACAAACGTTGAAAAAACAGCGTCAGGGTATAGTGCCGTGGCAGACCTTACCATTAAAGAACAAACACACCCTGTAGAATTTGACTTGATCATCAATGGCGACACCGCCACGACCACCTTTCAGGTCAACCGCACAAAATATGGTGTGCGCTATGGTTCGGGCAGTTTTTTTGACAACTTGGGGGACAACACCATCAGCGATAATTTTACCCTGTATGTTACCCTTAAATTTTAATTAGAAAATTATTTGGCTGTTTCAAATCGATGTCTCATCTTTGAAACTCATATGAAAACAGCAACAGTAAATACTTGGTGGTGGGCTTCGCAACAGTAATGTCGTGAGCACTCCATGTATTTAAACATATACACAAGGCCAGTCTCACGACTGGCCTTTTTTATTGTGTCATTATCGCTTTCGCGAAAGCAAAACAAAAACGTTAACCAGGACAATGAAATACATCTTACAGACCAAAAGCAAAAAGCTGCTCGCAGACACCATCACGCCAGTGTCTGTCTACCTTAGGCTACGCGACCATTACCCCAACAGCCTACTGCTGGAGAGTAGCGATTATCACGCAAACGATAACAGCTTTAGCTACATCTGCTCTAATCCCATCGCATCAATCGAGGTGAAAAATGAGCAGGTCATACAGAAGTTTCCTGATGGTAGAGTAACCACAACTGCTATTGATCAGGATACGGATGTTGTTGAGATTCTTGAGGCTTTCGCCAAAGCGTTTCAAACAGAAGCCAGTGATTATAAGTTCATAAATAATGGGCTTTTTGGCTACATGAGTTACGACGCCGTGCGCTATTTTGAAGATGTGGCTATTGCCAAAAAAGACGGTGACCTCGACATTCCAGATATGTATTATGCGGTTTATCAAAATATCATCGCCATCAATCATTTTAATAATGAGGCGTACATTTTTTGCCATTCGGTTGATGGTAGCGACAACATTGCACAAATAGAGCAACAACTGAAAATCAAAAGTTTTGCTGAGTACTCCTTTTCGCGCGAAGCAGAACCTGTTTCAAACATGAGCGATGCAGATTATAAGGAACTGGTTAAAACCTGTAAGAAGCATTGTCAGCGTGGAGACGTGTTTCAAATTGTGCCTTCTAAGCGTTTTTCTCAAGCGTTTAAAGGCGACGAATTTAACGTGTATCGTGCCCTGCGTAGCGTGAATCCTTCACCGTATCTGTTCTTCTTTGATTATGGAAATTTCAAGATTTTCGGTAGTTCGCCAGAAGCGCAACTTATCGTTAAGGAGGGCAAAGCAGAGATTCACCCCATCGCTGGTACTTTTAAAAGAACCGGTAGCGATGAAAAAGATGCCGAACTCGCAAAAAAACTTAGCGAGGATTCTAAAGAAAATAGTGAGCACGTGATGCTGGTTGACCTCGCGCGCAACGATTTAAGCCGCAATGGTAGCGATGTAAAGGTTGAAACCTATCGCGAAGTGCAATTCTTCTCGCACGTAATTCACCTTGTGAGCAAAGTTACCGGGCAAAAAGACCCCGAAACTTCTACCATGCAAGTGGTGGCAGATACCTTCCCGGCAGGAACATTGAGCGGCGCGCCTAAGCATATGGCGATGCAATTGCTTGAAAAATATGAACCGTCAAACCGTACATTTTATGGCGGCGCAATAGGGTTTATGGATTTCAGCGGGAATTTTAACCATGCGATTATCATTCGCTCATTTTTGAGCAAAAATCACCAATTGCATTATCAGGCTGGCGCCGGAATCGTGAGCGACAGCGTCCCTGAAAACGAACTACAAGAAGTGTATAACAAACTTGGCGCCCTCACAAAAGCGCTTGAACTTGCAGAAGAAATATAGCCCTTGAAAAACGGAAAGAATTTAGAAATGAGCAACACAGGTATTGAAAATCAAAATCCCTCCACCTCTGGGGGAGGGTCTGGGAGGGGGCCAAAAATTCTTGTAATCGATAATTACGACAGTTTTGTTTACAACCTCGTGCACTATCTCGAGGAACTAGATTGCGAAGTCATTGTAAAACGCAATGACCAACTCACCCTTGACGAGGTGAAGGATTATGATAAGATACTCCTCTCTCCTGGCCCAGGAATTCCGGATGAGGCGGGTTTATTAAAGCCTATAATTAAGGAATATGCAGCAACAAAAAGTATTTTTGGCGTTTGTCTGGGGCAGCAGGCCATCGGTGAGGTTTTTGGCGGAAGCCTAACCAATCTGGATAAAGTTTTTCACGGCGTTGCCACGAAAGCTACGCAGACCGTTGACAACGAAATCCTATTTAAAGACATCGCTAAAGATTTTGAAATAGGCCGCTACCACAGTTGGGTAATCAATGAAAGTGATTTCCCAGAAGCGCTTGAAATTACTGCCGTTGACGAACTAGGTCAAATCATGGCCGTGCGCCATAAAGATTACGACGTGCGCGGTGTGCAATTTCACCCTGAAAGTGTGCTGACTCCAGAAGGAAAGAAGATGATAAAAAACTGGGTGGAAAGTTAGAAGTTAGAAAAGAGATTAAAGAAAATAGACAACAAAGGACTTAAGACATAAGACTTCTGTTAAAACAAAATAGCTAATCCTCCCCTTTTAGGGGGAGTTAGAGGGGGCATATGAAACAAATTTTAAATAGACTAATCAATCACGAGCAGCTTTCTAAAACAGAAGCGCGCGAGGTTTTGGTCAATATTTCAGAAGGAAAATACAATCAAAGTCAGATTTCTGCCTTTCTCACCGTGTACATGATGCGCAGCATCACCACAGATGAGCTAGAGGGTTTTCGTGAGGCTTTGCTTGACCTTTGCGTTGCGGTAGATTTTAGCGAGTACAACAGCATCGATTTGTGCGGTACTGGTGGCGATGGCAAGA
>CEQG01153828.1_pt1 | contig 26769 bp, 24 predicted proteins | sample 350301 | NCBI WGS metagenome assembly CEQG01 (sample SAMEA2621242, study PRJEB7988) | marine metagenome | isolation source: saline water (ENVO:00002010), including | reverse complement strand
GGTATCAGAAAGTGAGAGTATTGTAAGGCCCATAGCAGCCAGTTTTTCTGTCCACTCCCCAACTATTTCCACATTCCACGGATCGCCGTAAGGATTGCCGAACCCCATTGATAAATAAGCAACCACCTCTTTGTTGCTTTTTGCGGCAATATTAAGTATTTCCTGAAGTGTAACTATAGATTCTGCAATGGTTTTGTGCGTGTTACGCATCTGGAAGTTCTCGCTTATAGAAAATGGGTAACCCAGGTATTGTATTTCAGGATGTTCAGAAGCAAGCTCTGCCCCTTTTGTATTTGCAATAATGGCAAGCAGCTTACTTGTTGTAGCAGATAAATCGAGCTGTGCCAGCACCTCTGCCGTGTCCTGCATTTGCGGTATGGCTTTTGGCGATACGAAGCTGCCAAAATCTATAGTATCAAAACCCACACGCAGTAAAGCCTGCAAATAGGCTACTTTGCGCTCTGTAGGTATAAAAGCTTTAATACCCTGCATGGCATCTCGCGGGCATTCTATAATTTTTACCTGCTTCATAGAAGCCAAAGATAAAAAAGTTTTTTATTGATTTTGCTGCTAATTAGTGCCAATACCTGATATTTTTAGCAATATGACAAAATATCTTTTGCTATGCTATGAATATCAAAATTTTAGTTACAACCCCTGCTTTACTATTTCAAGGTTAATAGCTTTAACAAGTGCCGGGCCTTCATAAACAAAACCTGTATATAACTGCACAAGGCTCGCTCCTGCTTTCAGCTTTTCTATGGCATCATCGGGAGAATGGATTCCCCCCACCCCGATTATCGGGAATGCATTATTACTTTTTTCTGAAAGAAAACGGATAACCTCTGTAGAGCGCTTTGTTAACGGCCTGCCGCTAAGCCCCCCCGCTTCACTCTTGTTTTCTGATTGTAATCCTTCCCTGCCAATGGTTGTATTGGTAGCAATAACCCCTGCTATTGCGGTTGTTTTTACAATATCTATAATATCAAGTAGCTGTTCGTTTGTCAAGTCGGGTGCAATTTTAAGCAGTATGGGCTTTTGCTTTGGTTTGGCAGCATTAAGTACCTGCAATGCCATCAACAGTTTTGTAAGCGGTTCTTTATCCTGTAACTCACGTAGATTGGGTGTATTAGGCGAGCTTACATTCACTACGAAATAATCTACATAATCATAGAGCGTATTAAAGCATATTTCATAATCATTTACAGCCTCTTCGTTAGGCGTAATTTTATTCTTGCCTATGTTCCCGCCTATCAGCACATGCCCTTTGCCTTTAGGGTTGCTCTTAAGCCTTTCTACAGCAGCGGCTACACCCCCGTTATTAAAACCCATACGGTTAATGAGCGCATTATCTTCCTTTAAGCGAAAAAGCCTTGTTTTTGGGTTACCTTCCTGTGGCTTTGGTGTAAGTGTGCCAATCTCTATAAAACCGAAGCCGCAGTTAGACAATTCTTTATACAGCACAGCATCTTTATCAAGGCCTGCTGCAAGCCCTACAGGGTTATCAAAAGTAAGCCCGAAAACCTGACGTTTAAGTTTAGGATGGTTTACGGTATATTTTTTTTGCATAAAGGCTGCGGCACCGGGAATTTTATTCAGTAAACGAATTGAATCGAAGGTAAAATGGTGAACTTTTTCCGGGTCATACCTGAATAATAGTGGCCTTATAAAAGATTTATACATAATAGTTGTGTTGTTGGCGCAAATTTACTTAAATTCCCGATATAGATGAAAAGCACACCAACAACTTGAAAAATTATGGAACAACCCACAGGTAAAACAAAAGACAGTGGTTACCAGGCAGGAGTAAGAAAAACATTTGCCATCAGCCTGCAGGATGCGTGGCAACTTGTATTTTCCGGTAAAGGAATGGCTATATGGCTGGGCGACGAAACAGACCTACGCACAGTTAAAGGCTCACCATATAAAACAGGCAATGGTATAACCGGCACAGTAAGGGTTGTAAAAGAGTTCTCTCATGTAAGGCTAACGTATAAAAAAGAAAATTGGCAAAATGAGTCGTTGGTTCAGATAAGGTTTATACCTGTCAAAACAGGGACAACTATAAGTTTTCATCAGGAGAAATTAGCTGATGCCGCACAAAGAGAAGAAATGAAACAGCACTGGGAAGCCGCACTGACTAAATTTACAGAACTTCTTTAATGGATTTAAAAGACACTTTTCAGAACCTTGTTGAGAAATATGCTAAAGATGTCAGTATAACTGAAAATCTTTGGCGGGAGTTAGAACTACAATATTGGGCAAAGGGAAGGTATTACCATACCCTTGAGCACTTGCAGCATATGCTTAACATGCTTGTACCTGTATTAAAAGATGCTGAAGATACAGACAGCTTGCTGTTCGCACTTTTTTATCATGATTTTGTTTATATCGCTACATCCGGTCAAAATGAAGAAGAAAGTGCAAAAGCTGCCACAAAATGTTTAAAGGCTATAGGCTTTCCTGAGCAAAAGATTGCTTTGTGTTGTGGACATATAATAGCTACCAAAAAACATGAAAATTCAGGCAACAGAGATACTAACCTGCTGCTTGATTCAGACCTGAGCATACTGGGAAGCAACTTCGAAAAATATGACATTTATTGCAAGCAGATACGCAGAGAATATGCTATATATCCTGATGTTATCTATAAACCCGGAAGAAGAAAAGTGATTAAGCATTTCCTTGAAATGGATTATATATATAAAACAGAACACTTCAGGCAATTGTATGAAAGCAAAGCCAAAAGCAACCTTAAAAGAGAACTTGAATTACTATGACATGTTTGTATCGGGGTTGAAATATTGTCGGCAATACTTACTACATTTTATAATATTTATTTAATTAAGCATGTTTGCTTCATAATGTGTATATTCCTTTTCTTATATTTGATATAAAATTGCTAAAAGATTAATACATGTGCCTGTATGACAGTAGAGGATAATAATGTGAAGCCGGACTTTCTTTCATCAAACGGGCAGTTAGGGCAATTAATCAGGAACCACGATTGGGAATCAACTTCACTTGGCCCGATACAAAACTGGTCGCAAAGCCTTAAAACAACCATCAACCTGATGCTGAATTCCCAAAACCCGATCTGGATTGGCTGGGGAACGGAAAATCTTTTTTTATACAATGATGCATATATAGATGTTCTGGGTACCGATAAGCACCCGTGGGCATTGGGCAAGCCTGCCTCTGTTGTTTGGGAGGAAATATGGGACATTTGCGGCCCGCTTTCTGACAAAGTTTACAAAGAAGGAAAATCTACCAACAATACCGATGTTCAGCTGTTTATGAAAAGGGGCAGCCTGCTGGAAGAAGTATATTTTTCTTTTTCCTACAGCCCTGTTATAGATGAGTCCGGTAAGGTAGGCGGATTATTCTGCCCTAATTTTGAAACTACTTCTAAAATATTAAATGCAAGGCGCAACGGAACTTTATCTGAACTTGCAGCAAAATCACTTATAGAGAAAACCCCGGAGAAAGCCTGTGCTACAGCTGCCGCTACACTATCGAAAAACCCTGAAGATATTCCGTTTGCAATGTTTTACCTGCAAAATAATAGCGGTATAGAGGTGATACAACGTGTAGGGCTTGAAAAGTGCACTGAAACAGTTTTTCCTAAAAGTATTTTATATAACCAAAACGGCGACAGTAAAAAATTTATTGATATAATGCAGGCCGGGCAGATGGAAATTATAGAAATTACCGAACCTGACCTGTTTCCTAAAGGCCTTGCAGGGCAAAATATTAAGCAGGCAATAGCGTTGCCGCTAACGCTTTCGGGTAATGTACCCGCAGGGCTACTGATATGCGGACTCAACCCTACCCGCAGGCTTGATGTTGATTATTATACATTTTTCGAAATGGTATCGGGGCAGGTAGCTACAGCATTGCAAAATGCCACTGCTGCTGAGAATGAACGCAAACGCTTAGAAGAGCTCGCGGAGATAGACCGCGCCAAAACAGCTTTTTTCAGTAACATCAGCCATGAATTCCGCACACCGTTAACGCTCATGCTCGGCCCGCTGGAAGACATGCTCCAGAACGCAGGGCTAAAGCAAACAGAGCGTAAAGCTGTAGAAACTACACACCGCAACGCGCTGAGGCTGTTAAAACTGGTAAACACACTGCTTGATTTCAGTATGATAGAGAGTGGCAGGGTAAAAGCTAAATATGCTCCTTTAGATGGCGCCGCTTTTACGGCAAGCCTTGCTTCTAATTTCAGGTCTATTATAGAGCGTGCAGGTATAGCATTTAATGTTGAAGCAGGTAAAATTACTCGTAATGTTTACCTTGACAAAGACATGTGGGAGAAGATTATTTTTAACCTACTTTCAAATGCCTATAAATATACGCTCAGAGGAAAAATATCTGTAACCATACAGGAAGAGGGTGACCTGTTTACAGTACAGGTGGCTGATACCGGTACAGGTATACCTAAAAGCGAACTGCCTAAAATGTTTACCCGCTTCCACCGGATTGCCAATAGCGCAGGACGAAGTTTTGAAGGCTCAGGCATAGGTTTAAGCATGATAAGAGAATTTATCTTGCAGCACGGAGGTGAAATAGCTGTTGATAGTGAAGAAGGTAAAGGCACTGTTTTCACTGTAAAAATTCCTTTTGGCAGGAAACACCTGCCCGAAGAACAGGTTTCTGAGAAAAACTATGCCGAAGATGTTTACTTAAGTGATATCCATAAGAAAGAAATAAAGCTGCTTTTAGCTACTGAAGACGAAGATATAGAAGTTACGACTGAAGAAGTACATCCTGTTACCGATACCGTATTGATTGTGGATGATAATGATGACATGCGCCATCACGTAAAGTCTATCATCCGTACAAACTATAATGTCGTAACCGCACGAAACGGGAAAGAAGCACTTGAAAAGATAAAGCTGCATAATGTCGCTTTAGTGCTCAGCGATGTAATGATGCCTGTAATGGATGGCCTTCAACTGGTTAAAGAAATTAAAAAGAATCCTGAAACGGCGATACTCCCAATAATACTGCTTACAGCACGTGCGGGAGAAGATTCGCGCATACATGGTTACGAAACCGGTGCCGATGATTACCTGGTTAAGCCTTTTTCATCTAAAGAACTTATGGCGCGCATACGTTCTCATATTACCATCAGCAAGAGCAGGAACCATATCCGTAACCAGATAAAAAGCATTTTCAGCCAGGCACCTATAGCCATTATCATTTTAAAAGGAAGTGATTTTATTGTTGAGATGGCAAACGCTGAAGCATTGAATATGTGGAATGTAAATCACGATTATTTACAGAACAAGCCATTACTTGAAGCTTTGCCTCAAATTTCGAAACAGGGTTACAGGCAAATACTTAATGATGTTTATATAACCGGAAAAACATATACCGAAGAAGAAAAACAGTTTACAATAGGTGATAACGATGAGCCGAAAAGCCTGTATTTAAAAATAGCACTGCAACCGCTTTATGACGAGAATGGCGTTATTTCGGGCATAATAACAATTGCCGAAAATATAACCGCGCAGGTTGAAACACGCAAAAAAATTGAGGACAGCGAAACCAAATTCCGTAACCTGATACAACAGGCGCAAATTGGGATTGTAGTTTTTAAAGGTGAAAATTTAAAGGTTGATGTCGTAAATAGTAAGTATTCTGAATTACTTGGAATGCAACCATGGCAGATTGAAGGCAGGGAGATGTGTGACATTATGCCGGAACTCAAAGGATCTTATGTAGAAAAGAGCCTCCTGCACGTCCTGCATACAGGAGAAAGGCACACACACAACAACCTTCCTGTAACGCTTAATTTGCACGGAAAAACCGAAACGAATTACTACAGCTCTGTTTATCAGCCACTGGTAGAAAATAATAAAATCACAGGTGTTGTGGCTTTAGTTAGTAAGGTAACTGATGAATATCTTGCCACAAAAATAAGAGAACAAAACGAAGAAGACCTGAGGCTTATACTCGAAACAATGCCGCATATTGCCTTCAGGGCCAACAATACAGGTATGCTTGTGTATTATAACCAGCGTTTTTATGATTATACCGGGCTTACTAATGATGAAGCACTTGGCACAGGATGGCAGGCTGTTATTCACCCTGACATGTTGCAGGATGTACATAACAACTGGATGCACTGTGTAAATACAGGGGAAGAATTTGATATATCTTTCCTCATGAAGCGTGCATCTGACGATATGTACCGCTGGCATCTTGCCCGCGCCGTAGCATTGCACAATGATAAAGGCACTGTAACGCAGTGGGTTGGTACACTTACAGATGTGCACGAACAAAAAGTTTTTGCAGAAAAACTTGAAGTAATGGTTAACGACCGCACAGAAAGGCTGAACAAATCGAATATTTTGCTGGCTCAAAAAAACCTTGAGCTTGAACAAACCAATAAGGAACTTGAGTCGCTTACTTATGTTGCGAGCCATGACCTGCAGGAACCGCTGCGCAAAATAAGGACATTTATAAACATAATTAAAGACAAGGGCAACCCTGAAAAGAATGAGCAGTACTTTACCAAAATTGACACGTCCGCAAGGCGTATGTCGCAGCTCATTCAGGATGTACTGACTTATAGCAGGCTTGCTTCGGGCAGTGAAGAATATGTGCCAACAGATCTCAATAAAATTCTTGAAGCCGTTTTGCAGGATTATGAGCTTGCCATTAATGAAAAAAATGTAATTATACAGGCTGAAAGGCTGCCGGTAGTAAATGCAATACCGCTGCACATGAACCAGTTATTCGGTAACCTTGTCAGCAATGCATTAAAATACAGTAATGACCGGCCTGTAATAAGTATTAGCTGTAAAACCGTTCGCGGATTTGATATTAAAGACTTTAACGGCAATAATATAGAACAGAAATATACTGAGATTAGATTTGCTGATAACGGTATTGGTTTTGAAGACAAATACAGCAAACAGATTTTTAAAATGTTCCAAAGGCTACATGGCAGGAATGAGTATGCCGGTACAGGGATAGGGCTTAGTATCTGTAAAAAGATTATTGAGCAGCATAATGGCTATATTAAAGCGGAATCATCTCCCGGAAAGGGGGCTGTTTTTACTGTAAACCTGCCCATTTAAACTGTATTATCCTGTAAAAAGATAATTAATCGTTAACTTTGTGCTCCGTTATTATAAAAAATATAAAAATGCAGCACATTATAAACCGTTTTATCAGCTATGTAATAGTTGATACTGAATCTGACCCTAATTCTGATACTACACCGAGTACCGCAAAGCAATGGGATTTAGCCAACAAGCTTGTAGAAGAGCTAAAGGCAATAGGCATGGAAGATGTTACCATTGATGAGAATGCTTACATTATGGCTACACTGCCGTCTAACGTAGAGCATGACGTACCCGTTATAGGATTTGTGTCACACTTTGATACCACCCCTGATTTTACCGGGGCTAACATAAAGCCGCAAATTATAGAAAATTATGATGGTGGCGATATAATGCTTAATCAAGAGCAGAATATTGTATTGTCGCCAAACTATTTTAAAGACCTTTTGCAGTACAAAGGGCAGACTATAATTACTACTGATGGCACTACCCTTTTAGGTGCCGATGATAAAGCAGGTATTACAGAAATTGTAACTGCAATGGAATACTTAATCAACAATCCTGAGATAAAGCACGGAAAAATTCGCGTTGGTTTTACACCCGATGAAGAAATTGGCAGGGGCGCGCATAAGTTTGATGTAGCCAAATTTGGTGCTGACTGGGCATACACTATGGACGGTAGCCAGATAGGTGAGCTTGAGTATGAAAACTTTAATGCTGCAGGCGCAAAAATTACCTTTAAAGGGAAAAGCGTACACCCTGGTTATGCAAAGGGTAAAATGATTAATTCCATGTTATTGGCAAGTCGTTTTATTAATGCACTGCCTGAAAATGAAATACCTGAAAAGACCACAGGATACGAAGGTTTTTACCATGTTACAGGCATTAACGGCAGTATAGAAGAAACTACGGTTCAGCTTATAATCCGTGACCATGATAAAGAAAAATTCGAAGCCAGAAAGGAAACTGTAAAGAAAATAGCCGAAGAGATAAGTAATGACTTTTTAGAACAATTTGGCGAGCCAGTAGCTATTGCAGAGGTTAAGGACCAATACTACAACATGAAAGAAAAGGTTGTACCAGTTATGCATATAGTGGATATTGCAGAACAGGCAATGAAAGAACTTGATATTGAACCTATAATAAAACCCATACGCGGCGGTACCGATGGTTGCCAGCTATCCTATATGGGGCTGCCCTGCCCTAATATTTTTGCAGGCGGGCATAACTTTCATGGCAAATATGAATATGTGCCCGTAGAAAGCATGCAAAAAGCTGTAGAAGTTATTGTAAGGATAGCTGAAATTACTGCTAAGAAATATAATGGCTAAGCAACAGGAAAGCAACCAATGGCAACGAAACCAGCTTTGGGAAGATGAAATAAATCTCCTGAAGGGAATTGCAGATGAAGCAGGACTCACTGAAACAGTTAAGTGGGGCGGGATTGTTTATACCTATAAAGGTAAAAATGTAGTTGGCATTGGTGGTTTTAAGGAATATTTTACGCTTTGGTTCTTTAAAGGTGTTTTTCTTCGTGATGAAGCAGGTGTGCTTGTAAATGCTAATGAAGAAAACACAAAATCATTACGGCAGTGGCGGTTTAACCACATGCGCGAAGTGGACAGGAAATTAGTACTGCAATATCTTTTAGAAGCTATAGAGGTAGAAAAAGCCGGATTGGAAATAAAGCCTGAAAAGAAACAAACGGTAATACCTGCACTACTTCAGGATGCCCTTGATAAAGATAATGACCTTGCGACAGCATTTCAGCAACTCACGCCTTATAAGCAAAGAGAGTATTGCGAGCATATAGAAAGTGCAAAACGAGAGGAAACAAAGCTCTCACGGTTAGAGAAATGCTTAGAAGGTATTTTACAAGGCAAAGGCCTGCACGACAAATACAGATAATGAAAAGCCTCATCTTTTTTTGATGAGGCTTTTTTATGATTGCTCGCTTCCGCTTTAATTACGAACGAGTTTTTTGTATTTAATACGCTTAGGTGTAAGGTCACCGCCAAGGCGTTTTTTCCTGTTCTCTTCATAATCTGAGAAGCTGCCCTCAAAGAAATATACTTCAGAGTTACCTTCAAAAGCAAGTATGTGGGTACATACCCTGTCAAGGAACCACCTGTCGTGCGATATAATAACAGCACACCCGGCAAAGTTATCCAAACCTTCTTCTAAAGCCCTTAATGTATTAATATCAAGGTCGTTAGTAGGCTCATCTAAAAGTAAAACGTTACCTTCTTCTTTAAGTGTCATGGCAAGGTGAAGCCTGTTACGCTCACCACCCGAAAGTGTATTTACTTTTTTATTCTGGTCGCTACCGCTAAAGTTAAACCTGCTCAGGTAGGCACGGCTGTTAACCTGCCTCCCGCCCATCATAACAAGTTCCTGCCCGTCGGCAAAATTTTCCCAAATGGTTTTTTCAGGATCTATATTCGAGTGTGACTGGTCAACATAAGCAATCTTTACGGTATCGCCCACAGCAAACTCGCCTTTATCCGGCTGCTGCTCTTCCATTATCATTTTAAAGATAGTGGTTTTACCGGCACCGTTAGGCCCTATAATACCTACAATACCCGCTTGCGGCAATGTAAAATTAAGGTTGTCATAAAGCAGTTTGTCTCCAAAAGCTTTTGCGACACCTTTAGCCTCAATAACATTAGTACCAAGCCTCGGGCCGTTAGGGATATAAATTTCCAGCTTTTCTTCAAGCTGTTTCTGGTCTTCGTTTAATAGCCTGTCATAGTTTTGCAAACGTGCCTTTTGTTTGGTCTGGCGGCCTTTAGCACCCTGCCTTACCCAATCCAACTCACGCTCGAGGGTTTTGCGGCGCTTGCTTGCCGTTTTCTCCTCCTGCTCAAGGCGCTTGGCTTTCTGGTCGAGCCATGACGAATAGTTCCCTTTCCACGGAATACCCTCTCCCCTGTCCAATTCCAGTATCCATCCGGCAACATTATCAAGGAAATAACGGTCGTGCGTAACGGCTATAACCGTACCCTGATATTGCTGCAAGTGCTGCTCAAGCCACAGTACGCTCTCAGCATCAAGGTGGTTGGTAGGCTCATCCAGCAGTAAAACATCGGGCTGCTGCAATAACAGGCGGCATAAGGCAACGCGCCTTTTTTCACCACCCGAAAGCACATTTATAGGTGTGTCAGGATCCGGTGTGCGAAGGGCGTCCATGGCTATTTCCAGCTTGGTATCAAGCTCCCATGCACCAAGGGCATCTATCTTATCCTGAAGCTCTGCCTGCCTGTCCATCAGCTTCTGCATTTTGTCGGCATCTTCATATACCTCCGGCAGGCCAAACATATCGTTTATCTTATTAAACTCATCTAAAACAGCTACCGTTTCGGCAACACCTTCACGCACAATTTCTATAACTGTTTTGCTTTCGTCAAGCTTTGGTTCCTGCTCAAGGTAACCTACTGTATAACCCGGTGCAAAAACCACATCGCCCTGGTAGCTTTTATCTACCCCTGCAATGATTTTTAGCAATGTTGACTTACCCGAACCATTAAGACCGAGAATACCGATTTTAGCCCCGTAAAAGAAACTAAGGTAAATATCTTTTAAAACCTGCTTATTACCGCCCTGATAGGTTTTACTAACCCGGGACATGGAAAATATTACTTTCTTATCGTCGCTCATATGTTATTTTTCAATTGTTTGCTGTTACTATACTCTGCCTTTTAGTGCATTAAATGCCCATGATATGGCAAAAAAACCGATACCAACCGTAGAAAACCCAATTGCATAATCTTTATATTTAAGTACCCCTAAAAGCACAAGCGCGGTGCCGATAAGGAACATTATAAAGGAGGCCCACCCAAAGATGGTATTTTTATTCATTCCCATGATGTTACTTTCTGTATTTTATAAGTGTGCAAATATCGTGAATATATGCACTAATTAAAAATCTTTACCAACATCTCTTTCAGCAGGTCATGCTGCGATACTGCATTTGCTCCTACACCCTTGCTTTTTACATCAATATCGCGCAGGGCGGCTACTATGGCACTTACTTTTTTCATAGGATAATTGCGTAGCGCTATATCATAATCTTTAAGAAAATAAGGATTTACCCTAAGTACTTTTGAAACGTTGCCGGGGCTTTTATCTTTTAGCCCATGATATTGCAGCAACTGCGAAAAGAATCCGAAAATAAGCCCTGTAGTCATAACCAGCGGATTATCCTTAGGGTTTTGCGCAAAATAATTAGCAATCTTATAAGCCTTTAGCTGGTCGCGCTCCCCTATTGCCTTGCGCAGTTCAAAGATGTTATAGTCTTTACTGATACCTATGTTATCCTCTACATCTTTGGGTGATATTGTATGCCCTTTAGGTAATATTATAGCCAACTTATCCAGTTCGTTACTTATCCTGCTCAGGTCATTACCTAAAAACTCTACCAGCATTGCTGCAGCTTTTGGCTCTATGCCATAACCTTTACCCGATAATACACGCTTTATCCAGTCGGCAACTTGGTTTTCATACATTTTTTTGCTTTCAAAAACCACCCCGTTCTTTATAACGTTCTTAATCAGTTTTTTGCGTTTATCAAGCGTTTTATACTTATAAGCAAAAACAAGAACGGTAGTTGGCTGTGGGTTTTCGGCATAGCTTTCCAGTTTTTCTATGGTACGCGACAGTTCCTGCGCTTCCTTAACAATAACCACCTGCCTTTCTGCCATCATTGGGTAACGCTTGGCATTGGCAACAACCTCTTCAACGGTTACATCTTTTCCATACAGCACCATCTGGTTAAAGCCTTTATCATCTTCCGAAAGTATGTTGTCTTCTATGTATTCTGTCAGCTTGTCAATGTAGTATGGCTCCTCACCCATAAAAAAGTAAACAGGCTTAATAATACCGCTCTTTATTTCATTTACAATTTTTAAAACTTCGTCCAAACCGGTTTGCTTTTACATATTGGTTTTGTCAGGAAAGAAGTACCTTTGCACTATGCAAAAGCTTAATTTTCCTGACTATACTTTTCGTTTCAAAAATAGTGAAAATAAGCTCGCTATTTTTGACGGTGTCCGCAAAAAGTTTGTGATACTTACCCCAGAGGAATGGGTACGCCAGCATGTCGTTACATATTTACTGAATGACCTCATGTACCCAAAATCATACCTAAACGTAGAGAAGTTACTTAAAATTAACGGGCTTAATAAAAGGTATGATGTAGTTGTGTATAATCCTGATGGCAGCGTTTTTCTTTTAGTGGAATGTAAGGCGCCAAGTGTTGCTATAACACAAATAACATTCAACCAGATTGCCCGTTATAATATGGCAGCCAAAGCACAATATATGATGGTTACTAACGGAATAAACCACTACTTTTGCAGTATGGACTATGAGCAGGAAAAATATATTTTTTTGAAGGAACTTCCTGCATACAAACTACACTCATGAAAAGTATTGCTGTTGTTATACTGAACTGGAACGGAAAGGAACTGCTGAAAACCCTTTTGCCGGGTGTAATTAAATATTCGCCTGAAGCTACCGTTTATGTAGCGGATAATGCTTCAAACGACGGCTCTGTTGCTCTTTTAGAAGAGCATTTCCCTGAAGTAAGGATAATACGAAATAACGGTAACCTGGGTTATGCCGGAGGTTATAATAAAGCTTTACAGTCGGTTGAAGAAGATATATATGTACTGGTAAACTCTGACGTAGAAGTTACCGAAGGCTGGCTGCAACCTGCTATAGACTTATTTGAAAGAGATACTGAAACGGCAATTATTCAGCCTAAGATACTGGACTACTACAAGCGTGACTACTTTGAATACGCCGGTGCTGCCGGAGGATTTATAGACAAGTATGGCTTTCCGTTTTGCAGGGGGAGGATATTTGACACCTTGGAAAAAGACAACGGACAGTATAATGATGAAAGTGAAATATTCTGGGCATCGGGAGCGTGTTTTTTTATCCGTAAAAATGTATTCAGGGAACTTGGAGGTTTTGATGAAGATTTTTTTGCTCACCAGGAAGAAATTGACCTTTGCTGGAGAGCATTTAACCGTAATTATAAGGTGAGGTTTTGCTATCAGTCGGTAGTATATCACATGGGTGGGGCGACACTTAAAAACAGTAGCCCAAAAAAAACATTTCTGAATTTCAGGAATTCACTTTGGATGATGCTAAAAAACCTGCCTGCTGGGCAACTGTTTCCTACACTCTTCCTGAGGCTCAGCATGGATGGCTTGGCAGGCATACGATTCCTCACAAAGGGACAGTTTGCACACCTTTGGGCTGTTTTAAAATCACATATTTACTTTTACTTAAAATTATTTTATTTCCTAAACAAAAGATCCTCAAAATATTACAATAATTATTATCACATAAAGAGTATCATCTACAGGTATTTCGTACGCAACGGCAAGATTTTTGCTGATATTTAACAAGAATTTATAACCAATTTAATTCAGCATTTTTTTATCATTAACTAATTTTGTAAAAAATCTAAACACAGACATTTATGAAAAGGACCATTCTGACACTATCATTGGCAGCGTTAACGCTAACATCCTGCGGTTCTAAAAAGAAAATTGCCGAACTGGAGGCAAAAAACAAGGAAATACAGGATATGCTTAACTCAGCAACAATTAAGCTGAACACCTGCCTTGCCGAAAAAGAAGGTATGGCTGCCCGCATAGAAGACCTTAAGCAGGCAAATACTGATTTAAAAGTATCTAAAGACAATTTTGCTGAACTATCTACAAAAGGTGCACAGACAATAGAAAAGTCTTTAGAAAGCCTTAAAGAAAAAGACCTTAAAATTTCGAGGCTTCAGGATGCACTTACACGTAAAGACTCTGTTACACTTGCTCTTGTAACGAGCATTAAAAGAGCTGTTGGTGTTAATGACCCGGATATTGAAGTAAATGTAGAAAAAGGAGTTGTGTACATCTCTATTGCTGACAAGCTGTTATTTAAGAGCGGAAGGTATGAAGTTACCGACAGGGCTAAAGAAATTTTAGGTAAAGTTGCAGCTATAGTAAAAGATAAGCCGGACTTTGAATGTATGGTTGAAGGCCACACTGATAATGTGCCGATTAACAACCCTGTATTACAGGACAACTGGGATTTAAGTGTTAAGCGTGCTACATCTATTGTAAGGATATTACAGCAGGATTATGGTATTGATCCTAAAAGGCTTGTTGCTGCAGGACGCGGCGAGTATGTGCCTTTAGAAGCTAATACTACTGCCGAAGGCAGGGCCCGCAACAGGAGGACAAGGATACTGGTACTACCTAAAATTGACCAGTTTTATGACATGATTGAAAAAGAAATGAAAGGCCAGAGCAAATAAGCTTATGACAATAACAATAAAAGCTCCGCAATTGCGGAGCTTTTTTATTTAATTGATTGTCTGAAATTTATTCGATACCAAAGTCGCTGTCTTCTTCATCCTGCAGCCTTCTCTTGTTCTGCTCTTCCCTCGAAAGGGTGTCTCTGTTTCCTGAATTTGAGTTTTCTGTTATATTGGCATCATTCTCTTCAGGATTTTCTGCCTGTGTAAGGTCATTTTGCTGTTGCATATATTCTTTATCCTGCCTTTCGTCGTTAGCAGCCATTTTTTCAGTAGCTTTTTTGTTTTCTTCCTGTTCTCTTTCCTCCTTCTTATTACTGTTTTCTGATAAATTTACCATAGCGCTGTTTTTTATTGTTTACATAATTAAATGTAACCAAATAATAGGTGGCGCATTTATAAAAGTACGTTAATGTTTACCGAAACTCAGTCCGAACCTGTGGCGCCTTTTAAAAGTTAGGCGGGGCGTATTAATAATAATACCCGTTACGCAAACTAATAATAACACAACCAGCAGGGAGAAATAAATTATGCCATTAAACGTTTTGAGGTTTGGAAAATCTACAATCAAAAGTATGGTTGTAGCTAATAGGGTAAATGCGGATAGTATGATATTAAAAGTTTTCATAGTCCTTTTTTTACAAATTCTTAATCGATTTTCTGTGATAAGGACTTTATTGTCCTTTTAAACTGTACTATTTTCCATTGTCTTAAAAAAATAATAGGTAGCTCTTAAATATTTGATACTAAGGTACAAATAAATATCCACATAGCATTAACAAAATATTAATTATTGTTTAGGTTAATGTTTAATAAAAATTATTTAGCATAGATGTTAAAATTAGGATGTTCTTGATTAAATTTGGAGTATTTGCCAAGACATAATAATGGATAGATATACCGGTATATTTAATGGCCCTGAAGACTCTGCTACAAACGACAAGCATATATCTCTTGTTAAGGAAGAATATTTCTCAAGGCTTATGGAATTTCTTCCCGCTGTAATATATACCTGCGATGCCGAAGGAAAAATAACCTACTACAATAAGGCCGCTGCCGCTTTTTGGGGATTTAGCCCTGAAGCCGGAACTGACTTTTATTTTACAGGATGGAGGGCATATACAATAGATGGGCAGCCGCTTCCGGCAGACCAGACACCAATGGCAAAAACACTAAAGTATGGTAAGCCTTTTACTGACGAAATTATCATAGAAAATGCTGAAGGCATTAAAAAATATATACAGCCTTTACCTAAACCCATCTTTAACACGTCAGGTACACTAATTGGCGTTCTCAATATGCATATAGACATTACACAGCGTTACCAGCTGCGTATGCAGGCATTAGAGACAGAGCGCAAACAAGAACTCTATAAAAAAAGAGTAGAGACGCGTTATGAAAAAATGATTGATGAAGTTCAGGATTATGCTATTATAATGCTTGATAATGAAGGTAATATAATCAGCTGGAACAAAGGTGCTGAAAAAATAAAGGGCTACACAGCTGACGAAATTACCGGCAAAAACTTCAGGAATTTTTATTTTGAAGATGATATTACAAAAAAACTGCCTGAGATGCTTATTGAAGAAGCATTTTCTAATGGCAGGGTGGCCCATGAAGGGTGGCGCAGGCGAAAAGACAACAGCAGGTTCTGGGCAAGTGTTGTAATAACGGCAGTACATGATGATGAAGGTAATGTTGTAGGTTTTACTAAAGTTACACGCGACCTTACTGAACGAAAACGCTCTGAAGAAAAAATAAAACAATATACGGCAGAGCTGGAGCAGAAGAACAAAGCACTTGAACAATATGCATCTATAGCCTCGCACGATTTACAGGAACCGATACGTAAAGTAGAAGTTTTTACAGGCATGCTTAAATCAAAAATTAATTCACCTGAAGCTGTAAGTTTATATGCTGATAAAATTACCGCTGCTACGCAGAGGATGTCAAAACTCATAAGGGAAATACTTCAATATACCCGCACAAATGCAGAGGCACTATTTGAAGAAATTAGCCTCAGCGCCATATTAAATAATGTTATTACTGATATGGAACTTATCATAAATGATAAAAAAGCAGTAATAAACTACAGCAACCTACCCGAAATTAAAGGTATTAATATTCAACTCTATCAGTTGTTTTATAACCTGTTAAGCAACTCAATAAAGTTTAATGACCGTATCCCGGTTATAGATGTATATCATGAAGATGCGCCCCGGGCAGAAATTGCCGCTGTAAAACAACTACAGCAGGATATAGACTATTATAAATTTACTGTAAAAGATAATGGCAAAGGGTTTGACAATAAATATGGCGAACGCATATTCGAAATGTTTGAAAGGCTTGACGAGAAAACTAAAGGAACAGGTATAGGGCTTGCTCTTTGCCGTAAAATAGTAGAGAACCACCACGGATATATAAAAGCTGTAAGCAAAGAAAATTCAGGAACAGATATTTTGGTGTACCTGCCAAAGTAATGGCTAACTTTTATTTTTATATACCGAGGCCATAGTGAATATGCGGTTAAAGTAGCTGTTAAGGCAGGCAAGGTCATTATTGTAGTTTTTATTTATCTGCCCGTTTGCCAGCCACATACTTTCAGGCTTTATTATAGCTTTTGCGCCTTTTTTGCTGTTGCTCGTATATTTAATATTAGTTATACTTACACGATATTTTCCCTCGCTTACTACTATTTCAAAATCAAAGCTCAGCTCTTTTTCCATAAAAGGTGAAGTATCAGGGCAGGTATGTTTCACTTCTGAGCCATGCCCTTTATAAGTGCCGCCTTCAGATGCTGTTATACTAAGCCGTGGATGTTTTTGTATTAAGGCTGCAATATCTTTCTTATCAGTTATAAAAACATTTTCCCATGTTAAGCTGTTTTGCTTAACGAAAAAATTACTGGTTTGTGCAAAACCCGCAACAGTAAAAAAAATAAACAAAAACAGTATTCTCATAGCCGGATAGAGTGGATTTTTATTCAAAGGTAATACAAATGCAAATCACTTGTAAAAAAATATTCTGTATTTTTAATCCGGTTTTTAACAATCTCGATCAATGCTATACGTGCTAATTTCTTTGCTCCTGCTTGGCTGTCTTCTTGTTGTTTATTTTAATAAACCTGACTTCGGAAAAAAACCTTCAGCACAGCATAAGGCAATACTACAGAAATCATCTTATTATAAAAATGGTAGTTTTATTAATCTTGAAGAGACTCCTGATCTTGCACCCGGGAAAAATTTTATATCAGTACTCTTTATTTTCTTATTCCGCAAAAGCAAAGATGTAAAGCCTCCGCATCCTGTAACATCAGTAAAAACCGATTTGTATGCTTTGCAATCTACTGAAAATTGTTTGGTATGGTTTGGCCATTCGTCATATTTTATTCAAATCAATGGCTTAAAAATATTAATAGACCCTGTCTTCAGCGGCAATGCTTCGCCAATACCAGGAACCAATAAAAGCTTTGAAGGCTCTGATATTTATACCGCGGCTGATATACCGGATATTGATTATCTTATCATAACCCACGACCACTGGGACCATCTGGATTATAAAACAGTAATTAATTTAAGAGAAAAGGTAAAAAATGTGGTAACTCCTTTGGGTGTAGGATCACATTTAAACCGATGGGGTTTTAAATCAGAAAAAATTACCGAACTAGACTGGGGCGGTACAGCGCCAACAACAGGTGATATAAAAATAACTGCAGTTCCTGCAAGGCACTTTTCAGGAAGGGACTTAAAAAGAAATGGTACCCTGTGGGCAGCTTTCATATTAACGTGCAACAACTACCGACTATTTATAGGCGGAGATTCAGGTTACGGAAACCATTTTAAAAAGATTGGTACAGAATACGGACCTTTTGATATTGCAATACTGGAGTGCGGGCAGTATAACGAAGCCTGGCCCTATATACACATGATGCCCGAAGAAACTGTAAAAGCGGCTATAGATTTACAGGCAGCCTCACTTCTGCCGGTACACTGGGGTAAGTTCGCCCTGTCGCTGCACGACTGGGATGAACCTGTTAAGCGTATAAAAGCAGCATCAGAGGCTAAAGGCACGCCATTGATAATGCCGCAAATAGGCAAAAAAATAGCATTACCTTAAAAGTTTATTTTTAATAAAGGTTTAATATAATTTTAAACATTATCTGTTCTTAAATGCTGAAATTGCACCCATATTAATAAACCAAAAAGCTATTATTATGGGATGGAGTACTTTAAAATTTAAAGTCAGGCAAATGTTACAGGCGAGATTAAGGAGCTACAAGCAAAAAAAAATGCAAAAGTATTTTACCACATAAAACTTATGCTTTTTGCTTTGAAGAATGATGCCTTTGATGTTATGTAATCAGCGGCATCATTTTTTGTTTCCATACTTCAAGCTTTCCATCAAACGGCATCGTAGCATTTGCTCCACTTGGCGATGGTAATACATCATAAATATGGCTTGCATCCCTCCCCACATACTTATCATAGTAGGCTGCTGCATTCTTACTCGAAAAGAACACATATTTAATTTGAGGATGCATTTTGTAAAAAGCATCAAAGTCATTCGGCGTTTCGTTTTTAATAGCGCTGTCAAGGCTCCCTGCCCTTTCGCAAAAGGCCAACACATCCCAAACGGCTATTTTATATTTTACCAACAGCATATTCCGCTCATTATAGTCAGTGCTGAAATCTTCATTAGTCATTGCATATAAAATCTTCCAAAACTGGTTGCCCCGGTTGCCATAGTACTGTTGCAGTTCTAATGACTTTTCCCCCGGCATGGTACCCAGTATTAATACTCTTGCACCCTTCGGCACAATTGGTGCAAACGCTTTTTTCATTGTTGTAAGTAAACTATTATACAGGCAGTTAAATAATTGTTATAAGCCGAATTTTTATGATATTATTAATATCGGCCCCTTGGGCATTGGCTAATTTTGATAAGGACAAAAGCTAATTTAAGTAATCAAAAATAAAAATTATGAAAACAGAAACCAAATCAGGAACAAAAAGCACAGCTAAATCTACAGCATCAAAGTCTTCATCAAAATCATCTGCAGGTACTAAGCAAACTGCGTCAAAAGCAGGAAAGGTAAAAGCTAAATCATCTGCGGCTGATGGCCTTAAAGAACTTTATATAGACTGCCTTAAAGACATTTACTGGGCAGAAAAAGCGTTGCTTAAGGCTTTACCTAAAATGGCAAAGAATGCATCTACAGAAAAACTTGTAAATGCCATTAATGAGCACACTACAGAAACGGAAGAACAAATTACAAGACTTGAAAAAGTTTTTGAAATGGCAGGTAAAAAAGCTTCGGGTAAAAAGTGTGAAGCAATGGACGGCCTTATTAAGGAAGGACAGGACATACTTGAAAGCACTGAGCCGGGCCCTGTAAGGGATGCAGGTATTATTGCCGCTTCGCAAAAAATTGAGCATTATGAAATTGCTACATACGGTACGCTTTGTGCATTTGCAAAGACACTTGGTATGGATGATGCGGCTGAACTGCTGCACCAGACACTTGAGGAAGAAAAGCAGGCAGATATGACGCTTACTGAAAATGCTTATAACGATATAAACTTTGAAGCCCACGAGGAAGACGAAGAATAGTTATAACAGTTCGTTAAAACAGCACGTGCTGATGCACAAATTGACTAACTTAAGCGATAGCCTGAAAAGGCTCATCGCTTTTGTTGGCAAAAAGGGGTACATAATTTAAAAAATACACACATGAAAGCTATATGGAAAGGGAGCATAAGCTTCGGGCTTGTAAACATTCCCATAAAATTATACAGCGGCACAAACCAGCACAGGATAGACCTGGATATGATCCGTAAAAAAGACCAATGCCCAATACAATATGTGAGGGTATGCAAAAAAGACGGTAAGGAAGTGCCGTGGGAAGATATAGCCAAAGGCTACAGGAAAGAAGATGGCGATTATGTGGTACTCGATAAAAGCGACCTTGAAAGCGTAGCAGCAGAGAAAACACAGACTATTGATATATTCGAGTTTGTGAAGGAAGAAGAAATACCCTCTAAATATCTTGAAAAGCCTTATATCATTGAGCCTGAAAAGCAGGCGCAGAAAGTATATGCACTATTACGTGAAGCACTTAAAAAGTCTGAAAAAGTAGGATTATGCAAATTTGTGATGCGTACTGCACAGCATCTGGGCATATTAAAAGTGGAAGAAGACGCCATTTTACTGATACAGATACGCTTTAATGATGAGCTTCGCGATCCTGAAGATGCCAAAATACCAACCGATATAAAAATTAGTAAGAAGGAACTGGATATGGCTATGACAATAATAGACCAGCTTACAGAGCCTTTTGACCCTTCTAAGTATAAAGATACTTATAAGGAAGATTTGGTTAAAATGATAAAGAAAAAAGCTGCAAGCAAGTCAGGGCCAAAAGAGCCAGCCCCACGCAAACGTAAAAAAGCCGCACCTAAAGACGATTTACTCGATCAGCTAAAAGCCAGCCTTGCAGCCATTAAAAACTAATGCCATGAAACTTTCTGAATATAACCGTAAACGTGACTTTACCAAAACTGCCGAACCCGAAGGAAAAGTAAAAAAGAGCGGGAAAGAACTGCGATTTGTAGTACAAAAGCACGCAGCCTCTCACCTGCACTATGATTTTCGGCTGGAAATTGACGGGGTATTGGTTAGCTGGGCAGTACCCAAAGGCCCCTCGGCAGATACTTCTGTTAAGAGGCTTGCCATGCATGTAGAAGACCACCCTATGGATTATATTGATTTTGAAGGTACTAGACCCAAAGGGCAATATGGCGGCGGCACGGTTATGGTTTGGGATACGGGTACTTATACTGCCGTAGGCGTAAATAGTTATTCAGAAAGCCAAAAGCTGCTTCGGAAAATGTATAAGGATGGCAATATAAAGATTGAAATGAAGGGCGAAAAGCTGAAAGGCTCATACCATTTAGTAAAGATGAGCGGCAAGGATAAAGAATGGCTGCTTATGAAAGGTAAAGACGAATATGCCGATAAAAAAGAGTTCGGGCAGCAGTCGGTACTTACGGACAGGACACTTGATGAAATAGCTAAAGACAGTGATTCTGATGTATGGCAAAGCAACAAAGAAGATAAGAAAACAAAGAAAGCTAACCTCGTTCCTGAAGAAGATAAAGATAGCGGTGCGTTAGGCTTTACTGCCGAAGATGTCGCGGATGCAAAACGGCTTGATGAATTTCCGTATGAGTGGAGGCCACAGCTTGCCACACTTACAGATGAAGCTTTTGATGATGACGAATGGGTATTTGAGAATAAATATGACGGCTACCGTGCACTTATTCAGGTACAGGAAGGAAAAGTAAATATAATTTCACGTAATGGCCTGTCTTTTAATAAAAAATACCCCGAACTTTTAGAGGCATTTGCAGCAATTAATAATGATGTAGTTCTGGACGGCGAAATTGTTGTTGAAGACACCAAAGGGCAAAGCCATTTTCAATGGCTGCAATACTATCAGGATAACCCCGAGCGTGGCAAGCTTAAATGTTATGTATTCGACATCCTCTACTTTAACGGGTTCGACCTGACTCCCCTATCGCTGCTGCAACGAAAGAAAATTGCAAAAGCATTATTGCCAAAATCGGATGCCATCCTTTTTTCATCTCACACTGAAGGTAAGGGTATCGAAGCGCTTAAAAAAGCTGCTGCAAGTAATAGTGAAGGTGTAATTGCCAAAAAAAGCAGCTCGGCTTATCATGTTGGCAGGCGCAGCAAAGACTGGCTAAAAATAAAAGTTACCAAAGAGCAGGAAATGGTAATTGGCGGGTTTACCGATCCTAAAGGTTCGCGCAGCGGTTTCGGGTCTTTATTATTGGGGTATTATAAAGATGATAAACTTATATATTCCGGAAAAGTAGGAACAGGTTTCAACGAGGAGAGCCTGAAAGATATGCATGCCCTTATGAAAAAGCTTGAACGTAAAACATCTCCATTTACCAAAGCTCCGAAAGAGAAAGGTGCGCACTGGATAAAGCCGGAACTGGTGGCACAGATAAAATATTCAGAGTGGACGGAAACAGGCAGCCTGCGGCACCCGGTATTCATAGCATTACGAGAAGATAAAGACCCTAAAAAAGTAATTAGGGAAAAAGCAGCCCACCTTACACCCGAAACGGCCGATAATGAAACTAAGGTACCTCAAAATAAATCCGGTAAAAAAAGTAGCAAAAAAGTGAACGCTACAGGATGGGGCACCGATAAAGTTCAAGTTACCAATTTAAAAAAAGTTTTCTGGCCTGTGGAAGGTTATACTAAAGGCGATGTAATACAATACTATGATGTTATGGCGGAGTATGTACTCCCATTTTTAATTGACAGGCCACAGAGTATGAGACGTACACCCAATGGCTTAAAAGGTGACGGATTTTTCCAGAAAGATATGGCTGGAAAAGCGCCTAAATGGGCAAAAACCCGCAAAATACGTTCTTCATCCAAAGGTGAAAGTATTGAGTATCTCATCTGTAATGATAAAGAAACACTGATATATATGGCAAACCTGGGTTGTATAGAAATAAACCCCTGGAGCAGCCGTGTGGGCAGCATCAACAACCCAGATTATATAATTTTTGACCTCGACCCTAATAGGGCAACATTAGAAGACTTGCTAGCAACTGCAAGGAAAGTAAAGGACGTGCTTGACAGTATTGGTATAAAAGGCTACCTGAAAACCAGCGGCGGTAAAGGGCTGCACGTTTTTATACCTATTAAGCCTGAGTTTACTTATGATAACACACGGGATTTTTCACACATTGTAAGTCAGCATGTGCATGCCGCCTTACCCGATATAACCAGCCTTGAGCGAATGCCTGATAAGCGCAAAGGCAAAGTGTATCTTGACTTTCTGCAGAACGGCAAGGGCAAAACAATGGCCTGCGCTTACTCCCTTCGCCCGCGTGAAGGCGCTACGGCAAGTACCCCACTCGAATGGGAAGAACTCGATGACAAAAATTTTGATATTAAAAACTTCAATATTAAAACCCTGCCGGAGCGTGTAAAACAAAAAGGTGACCTATGGGCTGACTTTTTTGATAATGCTATTGATTTGAAAATAACTCTAAATAATATTAAGTAATACAAAAGCAATTTAGATAATTCATATATTGCATATTATTAACTAAATTATTACTAATATGACTAAAACGATTATCTGTAATTGGGGTGCAAGCGAACAAGGTAAATCTGCTACATTAAGATTGGTTTGGGATAGATTAAAAGAAAAAAATAAAAATGCTAAAAATAAAGTTTTTATTGATGATGGTGATATTAAAATATCTATTGAATTAGATAATACAAAAGTAGGTATTGAAAGCCAAGGTGACCCTAATAGTAGATTAACAAGAGAAGAATTAAGCGATTTACTTGATTGCGATATTATAATATGCACCTGTAGAACAAGAGGTGAAACTCCAGGTGTGATAAATCGTGTAGCTCAAAATAATGGCTATAGAATAATATGGGTAACTAACCATAGACTAAATACTCAAGATAGTGGAGTAATTAATTCTTTAAATAACTTATCAGCAGATGGCATAGTAGAATTAACTGAAAGAATTATCAGAAACGAAGTATAATATATTCTTTATAAATAATAAACCCCGCAATTGCGGGGTTTATTATTTATATGAGATTCAGGAATTAACCCAAAACCTCTTTTACTTTTTTACCTATTTCAGCAGGAGAGTCAACAACATGTATGCCGTTTTCCCTCATGATGCGTTTCTTGGCTTCGGCTGTATCATCGGCACCGCCAACAATAGCACCCGCGTGGCCCATAGTACGGCCTTTAGGAGCTGTTTCTCCGGCAATGAAACCTACAACAGGCTTTTTGTTACCGTTTTCTTTAATCCACTTTGCAGCGTCAGCCTCAAGCTGTCCGCCTATCTCCCCTATCATTACAATACATTCTGTTTCCGGGTCGTTCATTAAAAGCTCAACCGCTTCTTTAGTAGTAGTACCAATTATTGGGTCACCACCAATACCGATAGCAGTAGTAATACCTAATCCCTGCTTCACAACCTGGTCAGCAGCCTCATAAGTAAGCGTACCCGATTTAGAAACGATACCTACAGTACCTTTCTTAAACACGAAGCCCGGCATGATACCAACCTTAGCCTCTTCCGGAGTGATAACACCAGGGCAGTTAGGGCCTACAAGGCGGCAGTCTTTATCTTTTATATAGTCATAAGCTTTAATCATATCCGCAACAGGTATGCCTTCAGTAATAGCAATAATTACTTTTATACCGGCTTCTGCGGCTTCCATAATTGCATCGGCTGCAAAGGCAGGCGGAACAAAAATGATAGAAGTATCGGCACCTGCAATTTCTACAGCGTCTTTAACGGTATTAAACACAGGACGGTCTAAATGCGTTGTACCGCCTTTGCCCGGTGTTACACCGCCAACAACGTTAGTGCCATATTCAATCATTTGGGTTGCGTGGAAAGTTCCTTCGCTGCCGGTAAATCCCTGAACAATTATTTTGGAATCTTTATTTACTAAAACACTCATGATATATTTTTTAATTATTTATAATCGCAATGCAAAAATAGTTTTTTACTTAAAATATATAAAAGAAATTATACTATTTGTATATTAAATTTGCAAAAAAATTATTCTGCAGGCTGCTTTTGCCTGTAAGGATATGCATACATAATAAAGGCAGCATCTCCTGTATTATATTTTTTTTCATACTCCAGCTTAAAACGATTGTAGTACCAGGTTTCAGGATAAGGCGGAACTTTAAGTTCTTCCAGCCCCCAATGCAGTACAGAAAGCCGTGCTTTACCATCACATATATTATGTTTATCTCTTTTTGCTCTAAAATCGTCAATCTCTTTTGGCAGCTCACTTTCATCAAAACAGATATCCATGTTTAAAGTGTTTCCTGAATATAAGCTCGACGAAAAATAACGGCTCCAGTAGCCTCCAAAACTGGCTACCGGCAGTACAATCCAAAATAAAATAATTACAGCATACCTGCCGCTTAAAACAGTTTTAACATTAAAGTAACCGTGATTGTTTTTAATAAATATGAGATATAAAAGAAAGATCATGGCAACATTCCAAGGCCAGATGATTACATTATAATTAGTACCCAGTGGCCCTACTAATACCAGTATAAATAAGTGCATGGCTATAAGTATATATACAGGCAGCCTCTTATTTTTAAGTAATAAAATGCCTAAGCCTGCCGCTGTTTCGAGTATTGGCAGCAACAAACCCGAATAATGCACTAAAAGATTTTTTGCTGCCTCATGCGGAATACCAAAGAGTTCGTGTAGTATGGTAACTTTCCATACCGAATATAAAAATCCGCCATTAAGTTTGTGAAGTCCGCTGAATATATAGGTTGAAGCAAAAACAAGTGTAAGCGCAATATACAGCCTTTCTTTATTTTTACCATAAGCGGCAATAATAGTAAAAAGAAACAGGTAAAGATATTCCCAGGCTTGCCAGCGGGTTACATCAAGAAGGCATGAAAGTAGTTCTGTAAAAATAAGCAGTATAACTGCGGCATTATTCTTAGGGAGAACAAGCAGGTAAATTAGCAGCAGTATCGAACCGCAAAATAGTATAGTATGAAAATAGCCGGGCAGGTAGGTGGTAAAATCAAAAGCCGGTACTACAGGATAAAGCCTGTCAGCCAACCAGACTTTGTAGCTAATCAGCTTGGCTATAAGCCAAAAAAAAGTAACGATACGTATTATTTGAGCTTGCCCCGGCATTACCCAACCTGGCTCATCAGGTAACCTTTATACAGTTTTTTATCCTTTATCTCCCATATTGCCACAAAATGGCCCAGCACAACTTCTTCTGAAGGGTTTTCTATAGCATGAACATAATGCGTGTAACGCACACAGGCACGGCTGCCATCGGCTATAATATGCCCGATATCAAGTCGGTATGATGAATATGCCCTTTTAAGCCCTGCTACAAGCTCAAGCAGGTCTTCTTTATCCACCTGTAAAAAGCCTTTAGAGCTACGCCACTCCATCTTCATATCTTTATGGATAAACCTGTCCATAACATCAGGATTGCCAAAAGCATCAGAATTGTAATATGCCGTTACCAGTTCTTTCGCATCCATACTACTTGTCTTTTAGTTTTTCAAAAATTTCAGGTATCCTTTTCACATTCATAAGCTGCCTCATCATCTGGCGTGATTCTTCTGCCGGAGATCCGAAATAAACTTTACCGCCTTCCAGTGACCTGCTTATACCCGATTGTGCCTGTATTACTGCTTTAGCGCCAATTGTAATGCCGCTTGTACTGCCTACTTGGCCCCACATTGTTACTTCATCTTCTATGATAACACACCCTGCAATA
>CEQG01153874.1_pt1 | contig 27544 bp, 31 predicted proteins | sample 350301 | NCBI WGS metagenome assembly CEQG01 (sample SAMEA2621242, study PRJEB7988) | marine metagenome | isolation source: saline water (ENVO:00002010), including | reverse complement strand
TTTGGTTTAATCCTAAGTCTAGCGTGTCTACCAATTCCACCACATCCGCTTAGGGACGGCAAATATACACAAGATTTGTAATTTACAAACTATCTTTCTTTTAAAAAATGCGCTTTTTTGTACCTTCGTAGCACTTCAAAAAACCATTTATATGAAAAGTGCCCAATCTTATATCGAAGATAACAAACAACGGTTCATTGATGAGCTTATCGAACTCTTAAAGATTCCTTCCATAAGCGCCGACTCTGCCTATAAAAAAGACGTTTTTCACACCGCTGAAGCCGTAAAGGCAAGCTTGGAAAAAGCAGGATGCGACACGGTAGAGATTTGTGAAACTCCAGGATATCCTATCGTGTTTGGGGAAAAGATCATCGATTTCAATCTTCCTACGGTTTTAGTCTATGGGCATTACGACGTACAACCCCCCGATCCGTTGGACCTATGGCACAATCCGCCGTTCGATCCCATCATCAAGAAAACCGAACTACACCCCGAGGGTGCTATTTTTGCACGGGGTGCCTGTGATGACAAAGGGCAGATGTACATGCACGTAAAAGCACTGGAATACATGACCGCCACCAACCAACTTCCTTGCAATGTCAAGTTCATGATTGAAGGGGAAGAAGAAGTAGGGAGTGAAAGCCTGGGTTGGTTCGTAGAACGAAATAGAGAAAAACTGGCGAACGATGTCATCTTGATTAGTGATACGGGAATGATTGCCAAAGATGTGCCTTCCATTACTACAGGGCTTCGTGGTTTGAGTTATGTAGAAGTAGAAGTGACCGGGCCCAACAGGGATTTGCACAGTGGTTTGTATGGCGGTGCGGTGGCGAACCCCATCAATGTACTCACTAAAATGATTGCTTCCTTACATGATGAAAACAACCACATTACCATTCCGGGGTTTTATGATCAAGTAGACGAGCTTTCTTCGGAAGAACGGGCTAAAATGGCCGAAGCACCCTTCAGCAAAGAAGCCTACTGCAAAGCCTTGGACATTGAGGAGGTTTATGGTGAAGCAGGCTATACCACTAACGAACGAAACTCCATTCGGCCAACGTTGGACGTGAATGGTATTTGGGGTGGTTATATTGGGGAAGGAGCCAAAACGGTGATTGCCAGCAAAGCCTATGCAAAAATTAGCATGCGTTTGGTACCTAACCAAGATTGGAAGGAAATTACACAATTGTTTAAAAGTCATTTTGAAAGCATCGCGCCAAAAGGAGTGACCGTAAAAGTACATCCGCATCACGGGGGACAAGCCTATGTAACGCCCATTGATAGTGTGGGCTACCAAGCAGCTTCCAAAGCCTATGAAGCTACCTTTGGAAAAACGCCCATACCACAGCGAAGTGGGGGAAGTATCCCTATTGTAGCTTTGTTTGAAAGAGAATTGCAGAGTAAAACCATTTTAATGGGATTTGGACTGGACAGTGATGCCATTCACTCGCCCAATGAACATTTTGGTATATGGAATTACCTAAAAGGGATTGAAACGATTCCGCAGTTTTACCATTATTTTACTGAAATGAGCGTCTCATGAAAACAAGTATTTTCTTTCTTCTGTTTTTAGTATCGGTTACAGGATTTTCCCAAAATATCATTCGGGAAGCTATAAAAGCATCCAACTTAAAGGAAATTGCCTATAACTTAGGTTTGGAACCTGGATCGAAGCAAACCATCCCTACAAAGTTTGTAGTTGAAAAGGATGGAACCCTTACACAAATTGAAGCGACTTCAGCCTATCCTGCCTTAAATGAAGAAGCCGTCCAGATTTTAAAGGGTGTTGGAAAATTAGTCCCCAGGGAAGTTCGGGGTGAATATGTCATTCAGCAAATTTCCCTTCCTATGGTATTTTATGTAGAAACACAAGAACAAAGAAAGCTTCGGTTGCGAAAGGAAGCCCGAAGAAAGGGATAAATAAGCTATTAAGACACTTTAAAAGAAGTGTACTTGGCTTGTAAAAACATAAAAACTCCATAAACCAGAAGTCCCAAAGCTACAAGCCCCATTAAAACACCCCCAAAGGTATTTTGCAGGAATTCGAACACTGCCGTTTTATCACTGGCAATATCGTGGTCCCCAAAGCTAGTGCGTAGTAGCAAGTAGCAAAACACTACAGAGATAATGCCACGGGAAACATACCCCAAAAACCCTACATTCACCAATAGTTTTTGAGTACCACTCCCTAACTCGTGCTTTTTAATGTCTTCTACATATTTCTTGGAAAAGGCCTGATAAAAAAGCACCACCCCTTTCACTAAAACTCCTAACGCTATGAATATAAGTATGTACATTCCATATTCTTTGGAAAGCAGGGACTGAAGGATATTTTCATTTTTGGAACCCAAATATCCTTTCCAAAACAGCCGAAGGGAAGCCACCCCCAACAACCCATAAAACAAAGCACTTACGATGTAAGCAGTTCTTGTAAAAAAGCCTTTTAAGGAAGTCCAACCCCGATTTTCCTCGTAAAAAGCTTGGTATAGACGGAAAAAAACATAACCGAAAAGCCCAATAGATAAAGCTACCAAAAGAATTTTTCCGAAGGGTTGTCTAGCCAAAAATTGCAATACGCTATCCTTATCTGCTTTTTCGCCACCAAGATTAAATGCGGTTAAAGCAGTTAGGGCGCCTATTAAGAAGTATACCACCCCCTTTGCAAACATTCCGAAGCGGGCCCAATTTTCTCGTTTCTTAGCCATATGGAAAGATACCTAATATTTCTTAGGAAGACTCCTTTCCTAATCCTAAAAAGATTTTGCTTGGGCAAACCTATTCATTTAAAAGACAATAAACACCTTTATAAAAAGCTTTCTTGCTGAAAATCAGTTATCTTTGAGATACTACTAACCAAAAATGAAAGCACTCTACCGTTTATACAAAGAATTGCAACGTAGAAATGTGATTAAAGCAGGCATCTCCTATTTGGTGGTTTCTTGGGTATTATTGCAGGTAGTATCACTCATTAGCGGTATATTGAATGCGCCCCAATGGCTAGGAAAAACACTACTTATTAGCTTGATCCTCTTACTTCCCGTTTGGCTTTTATTTTCGTGGTACTTCGAACTTACCCCTGAAGGAATTAAAAGAACAGTCGATGTGCCAAGAGAAGATTCCATTGCCAAAAAGACGAGTGGAAAATTGAATCATTTTATCATTATATTTTTAAGTATTGCGGTATTGCTATTGGTGGTGGATCGATTTTTTATTTCAGAACGCATAAAATCTGAACTTTCCCAAGAATATTCCCCTCCCGTTACGACCCACTCTATTGCGGTATTACCTTTTTCCGATTACTCTCCAGAAAGTGACCAAGCTTATTTTGCAGATGGTCTTAGTGAGGAACTACTCAACTTATTATCAAAAATCCCGAAGCTTAAAGTTATTTCAAGAACCTCTTCTTTTTCCTTTAAAAACTCGGAGTTACCCATCACTTCCATTGCAGAACAATTAAAAGTTTCCTACATCTTGGAAGGAAGCGTCCGAAAAAATGGAGATCAGTTGCGCATCACCGCCCAACTTATCGATGCCACTACCGATAAACATATATGGTCTAAGAATTTTGATAAGGAATTGGAAAACATTTTTGCCATTCAGGACCAAGTAGCACAAGCCGTTACCAAAGCACTGGAATTACAACTCATGGGAACTCGTCCCCTTTCCCAAAAAACCGACCCTGAAGTATATTCTTTATACCTACAAGCCAATCAAACCTTTCAACGTAAAAATACTGCAGAACTGGTAGCTTCGGAAGTGCTTTTAAGAAGAGCTATTTTGCTAGACAGTACTTATACTCCTGCCAAGATATTATTGACAAAGATTTTACAACTGGAGGCCAATTTTGGAGTCACCGATTTCAAGGAAGGAAACAAGCTCGCCATCGAAGTAATTGAATCGGTTTTGGAAAAACACCCTGAAAACGCAGTAGCTCATGCCGTCCGGGCCGATATTGCTTTATCCTACGAATGGGACTTCAATAAAGCGGAAGCTTTTATGGAACGTGCTCTAACTTTGGACCCGAGCCATCCTGAGGTCATTCATTATGCAGCCACCCTGGAATTATCCCTTGGACACTTTCAAAAAGCAGTAGCCTTGAATGAATATGCAGTTTCCTTAGATCCTTTAAATTCTGAAAAGTACTACGGTTTAGGAATTGCCTATTATTGCAACGATTCCCTAAAGAAAGCTGAGGAAGCCCTTCGGAAGTCCATTCATTTAAATCCCGATTCTTGGGCGGTATACCACATTTTAAGTAAGGTATTATTACTTCAGAACAAACCCCAAGAAGCACTTAAAGCCTTAGAGAAGGAAACCGATAAGGGTTGGCACAATATGGGATTAGCGGTGATTTATCACTATATGGGCCAAACCAAACAAGCAAATGAAGCCTTGAAAAGTTTAATACAATACAACGCTGAAGATATGGCATATCAAATTGCGCAAGTATATGCATTTAGGAAAGAACCTACCAAGGCCTTTCAATGGTTAGAAAAAGCATATGAAGTACACGACTTAGGACTCAATGAAATTTTAAGTGAACCCGATTTCAAGTCACTGCACCAAGACCCTCGATGGAACAGTTTTATTAAAAAATTAGGATTTTATCGCTAAATTATATCTTCTTTACATAATCGGTTACTAGAACAATCTGTTGCCCATCGACCTTACCTTCAATATATTTTGGATTTTCGTGATCTAGGGAAATTCTACGCACCGCAGTACCTTGCTTGGCCACCATACTACTTCCCTTTACTTTTAAATCCTTTATCAATACCACACTGTCGCCCGCTTCCAGCACATTCCCGTTAACATCGCGATGGATTAACTGCTGACTCTTATCGATTGCATCCCCAGCAGCAGCGGCCCATTCTTTGGTTTCGTCTTCCAGATACATCATATCCAACAAATCCTGTGGCCAGCCTTCTCCTTTTAAGCGATGTAACATGCGCCAAGCCATCACCTGAACGGCAGGGACCGTACTCCACATACTATCGTTTAAGCAACGCCAATGATTGGGATCCCTAGCTTCCGCATCGTCCAATTGCGAAAGGCAGGTAGCACAAAGCAAGATATGCGCATCCAGTCCTTCTTTTGGAGAATGAGGTACTTCATAAGCACTTAGTTTTTCCGTTTGCCCACAAAGTTCACATTGCTGGCTGGCACGTTGGTTTAGTTCTCTTTCGAAACTCATGGTTGTTTGTTTAAGTCACAAAGGTAATCGAATCCTTGAAATGTTAAAATACCAAAATTTAATGTTCTATGTTTGTAGAATTAAATTATTATTCTACATTTGTAGAGTATATAAAATCTTACTCATGCAATTATCCAATGCCGAAGAACAATTGATGCAATTTCTCTGGAAACAAAAGCGGGCTTTTATGAAAGATCTCATTGAGGCCTATCCCGATCCCAAGCCTGCCCAGACAACCGTTGCGACCCTTTTAAAGCGCATGCAAGACAAAGGCTTCGTAGATTACAAACAAATGGGACGATCTAGGGAATATTTTCCTTTGGTAAAGAAAAGCGACTATTTTGGCAAGCAAGTAAAAGGCATGATTCAGAATTTCTTTAATAACGATGCTGCTCAATTTGCTTCCTTCTTTACCGAAAGTACCGACCTTTCAAAAGAAGAACTGCAAAAACTAAGAAATTTAATCGACCAACAAATTAAAAGTAAGTAGTATGGAAATATATGTATTGAAATGGGCTGCTTGTCTTACTGTTTTCTTCTTGTTATATAAGGTATTTTTAGAAAAAGAAAGCTTTCACACCTTCAAAAGAGGATATCTTTTAACGGCTTTACTAGTTGCCTTTTTAATTCCCTCAATAACCTTTACAGAACATATTGTGGTTGATACAATGCCCACCGTTTCAGCTTCGGCTACACAATTTTCGGAATTTACTGAAGAAGCCCTGCATACAGAAAAGCGATTCCATTTTATTCCCAGTATTTTATGGAGCGTGTACCTATTGGGAGTCGTTTTCTTCGGCATTAGATTTGGAAGAAACCTAAGCAAGCTTGTTCGTAAAATCAAGGAAAATCCACATCGGAGAATACAATCCATATATCATGTATTCATACCATCCACTGTAGTGCCACACACATTTCTAAAGTATGTGTTTTTAAATAAAAAAGCGTACGATCAAAATGAAATTCCAAAAGAGGTGATTGCCCATGAAAACATACATGCAAAACAACTTCACACCTTAGACATTCTTCTTATAGAAATGCTACAGGTAGTTTTTTGGTTTCATCCCATTTTTTACTTCTACAAACAAAGCATCAAATTAAATCACGAATTTTTAGCAGACCAAGGTGTCTTAAAACAAGGAACCGATCTTATTCGATATCAAAATATATTACTTGCGTTCTCATCAAACGCTCCCACGCCCATATTGGCAAATTCAATTAATTATGCATCTTTTAAAAAACGATTTACAGTTATGAAAACAAAAACTTCTGCCCAAAAAATATGGATACTTACATTCGTATTGGTACCGCTTTTATCCTTGTTGGTATATAGTTTTAGTACGACCGAACAAGTTATCACTACCGCAAGTGATGAATCTTTTGAAAATTCAAACTTAACTGCTCGAAGTTTGGAAATTGAGATCCTTGACAACGGCACGTATTTGGTTGATGGAACTCCAGCTACCAAAAGGACACTTGCTCAAGTGGTAAATAATTACCATCAAGACATCACCTACGCAGACCGAAACAACATCTTAAATATTCACATTACAAAACCGGAAATTGCGCCCAGGGAAGAAGTACAATTTATTTTTGATGCCCTTTGGGATTACGGATTTCATAGGTTGGTGAGTGGCGAACAGGAAGTGGTTCGATCCAAAGGAAATACCCCATTGGCTATTGACAACTCACAGCAAAAGAAACCCTATGCTCAAACATATTTGGAAGGGGCCGCCAGAAACGGAAAGAAAGCCTTTGTTTTAGAAATAGTGAATAGCACGATAAAATTCAATTCTAAAATTATTAGTCTTAATGAATTTACGGAAGCATTAGACGCCTATACTGAAAAGTGGTCAGCGACTGATTATAAAGAAGCCTATCCTTCGATCCTAATTAAAAACACTCCAAAATCTTTCTTGAATAAAGTGGAAAAAGCGTTTCAGAAAACACAATACGCACAAGCGAATGGTGGTTTAAAACTCATACCTCCTCCACCTCCAGCTCCAGAAGCACCAAAACCCACCAAGAACACCAATACGATTCCATCACCTCCCCCGGCACCAAATCCTCCTCCAGCACCAGATCCTGTAAAAACCCTAAAGGAATGGAATGAAAAAGGAGCTAGTTTTTATTGGGGCCCCCATCCTATTCATCTTAAGGAAGCCTTGGAGATGGTTCAAAAAAATCCAAATTTTATCATTGAAGTGGATACCACCAATCCTTTACATCCTATTGTAAAACTACAAAGCTGCTAAAAAAGAAAAGCCTCGAAATTCGAGGCTTCTATCTTTATTGTAATTGTATTATTTAATACTTACGTTTTCTGAAAAGACAATTAGGGAATCATTTCCCGACCCGGTAAGCCGCTGTACGTAAACTTCAATATAATCGCCCATATCCAGATCGATCACACTACTCAAACTCACATTTTGAATTTGGGTGGCACTGTCTATATACACTACCGAATTGGATTCCGTAACCACCGATCCGTTCTTTGCAAATACAAAAGCATAAAAATCGCCTGTGGCATTGGTCACCCTAACCGAAAGGGAAGCTGTAGCCTGAAAGCTTCGTCCTTTCTTACCTTGATAGGTTACTCTATTATTTCCGCCACTGCCCCCAAAACGGAATAGATTATTGGTGGCAAATGTACCATTTCCCTGAATTTCAACAGCCGTGCCATTTGTGATAGACTGATTGAAACCTGTAGTTAGTCCAGAAGTGGTATAAAAATTGGCAGATGCCGTATTGTCGGTCTCCAATGGTATTCCTTCACAATTCACATCCCAATCTACACTAAAATTATATCCTGTATAAGTTCCTGTGGTATAGGGGTTAACCAAAGTACCCACTCCCACAAAATTAAGCCCCGATAAGGAAGCCGAATTATTGATTACGGGATTGGTACTTACATTAATTCCTGTTTCCCCAGCATCAGCTACGATTCTACCATTGGCCAATTGAATATTATCGAAAGTTCCTGAAAAATTTAGAAACGTTCCCGTGTTAGTATCCGTCCAAAAAGTATTATTCATAAAATGGGATGTTCCTGTAGAGCCATTTACAGTGAAACCATTACTATTCCCTACAAATTGAACTATACTTAAAAAAGCCAACGACAAATTTGTTAAGCTTCCCACCGAAGATCCTCCCGAAATAATACTATTGTTAATTACAAGTGTTCCGCCCGTGAGTGAAAAAATTTGTTGGCCTCCTCCACTAATGGTTAGGTTTCGTAAACTTCCCCCTGTAGCACCTGTAAACATGGTACTACCTGAAGCATTCAACAAAATATCCTCTCCCGAATCTACACCTTCAACATAAGCGCCATTAAGGTCTACAGGATAGTCAAGCACAACAGTTCCATTAATTTCATAAAGAAAATTAGTGTTTAATTGATACATAGCACCTCCCCCTGCAACAAGTTCGTCTGTCAAATCGGCCACACTTTTCACCAATTTGTAATTATCCCTAATTTCAGCAGTACCCAAAGGCTCCCAAACGGTTCCGTCATAAAAATGAAATAAATCCAAATCGGTATCATACACCAATAAACCTGTAGCAGGACTTGCAATGGCATTTCGTTGGGCAGTGGTCATTCTAGGAGTCAACATTCCAGCCTCGGTGGAGGAAATTTCCATAGCAGAAGAAGGATCAGGATTGGTTGTGCCAATTCCTACCTGTGCATAGGCTGTTACAGTAAGCATTAGAATTGATAAGAGTAGTAGGTTTGTCTTCATAATCTTTTATTGTAGGCATTTTCTTATAAAATACGCAAAATGCGAAGTTTTGGATTTAAGGAATTCGTTAAAATTTTTCCATTTAACACCTTTTTTAAACAGCTTTAACACAATTTGGTTTGAAATCAAATTATATGCCACAATTACACTAGCACACAACAAAAAACAGTATATCAACGTTGTAGATACTCATCAATCATCAAAAACCTATGTTACAACGTTTTTTTATTTTCTGTTCTGGAGCCGACACCGATATTTTAGAACAATGCTCGGCGGGAGAAAAAACTAAATATGCCGGAATAGGCGCTACCGTTTTTTTTACTGCTGTTATGGCAACCATAGCGGCTTCTTATGCCCTCTTTACCGTTTTCGACAATATCTTTACCGCTATATTCTTCGGACTCATTTGGGGATTGCTCATATTCAATTTAGATCGATTTATCGTTTCGACCCTTAAAAAAAGGGATCAGTTTTTTGATGAATTATTACAAGCTTCTCCGCGAATTCTCTTGGCCATCATTATTGCCGTCGTGATTTCGAAACCGTTGGAATTGAAAATTTTTGAAAAGGAGATCAATCAGCTGCTTTTAGAGGAAAAAAACGACATGACCCTCGCCAATAAAGATCAGTTAGCGCTGCAATATACGCCTGCCGTGGAAGCCCTTCAGCAGGAAAACGAATCGCTTAAAAATGAAATAACCGATAAGGAGGCCGAAGTAAATGCTTTATACGAAACGTATATTTCCGAAGCAGAAGGAAGAAAAGGAACCGAAATCGTAGGGAAAGGTCCGGTTTACAAAGAAAAACGGGAAAAACACGATGCCGAATTGGCAGCCCTTCAGGAACTGCGAAAAACCAATTCCGAAAAATTAGCAGCCAATGAAGCTCAAATGGCGCAATTGGCTTCAGCATATGAAACCAAAGTAGCCGAAACACAACCGGTAATTGATGGATTCGACGGATTGATGGCTCGGGTGAATGCCTTAGGCAAACTTCCTTGGCTACCTTCTTTGTTCCTCTTTTTATTGTTCTTGGCTATTGAAACTTCCCCCATCATTGCCAAGCTCTTATCTCCAAAAGGGTCCTATGATTTAAAATTAGCCGAACAGGAAGGTGCCGTTGCTTCTTGGGTGGCCCAACAAAAAGCCCAAAGAGAAGTATTGGTAACTACCGATAGGGAAATGAACAATCGCGTGTATGCCGATATTGCTGAAGAAGACGAACTGTACCAATACAAACGGAAAAAGGCAAGGGAGCTGATGCAACTACAAGCAGATGCTTTTTATAAAAAACAACAACGTGTTTTATAATGTAGTTTTGTTTCATGAAAATATCTTTTGAAGAAATTATCCGTCCGCATCGGGTTTCGGTAAAGGAATTGTTTCCTAGTTTAACCTTTTATGAAATAGTTTCACCCCACATGAGTGCCGACATGGCTTTCTTCGGAAAGGATACACAGTTGGAAAATCTTACGGGAGCAAACCTAAAATTGAAGGCTTTTCAGGAACAACATCCCCACGCCCTTTTAGCGAATGGGTATTTGGAAGTTCGTGCTTTTTACAATACCTCCCGTTTTGAAAGAAACGGCCCTCATGGAAAGGAATATCGAAATATCCATCTAGGAACCGATTTTTGGGTCCCTCCTCAAACGCCAATCCATGCTTTATTCGATAGTGAAGTGGTGCTATCGCATCATAATGATTTTCACAAAGATTACGGGCCCTTGCTCGTACTGAAGCATACCTTGGAAACATTTCACTTTTATACGCTATACGGACATTTGTCCCTTTCCAGCTTAAAAAAGAGTCCGAAAGGAGCCGTTATTAAAAAAGGGGAAGTCTTTGCCTGGATAGGGGACGAAACCGAAAATGGTCACTGGCCGTCCCATTTGCATTTTCAAGTAATTACCGATTTGCTTCAGGAGACCGAAAACTATAACGGAGTGGCTTTTCCTTCAGAAATAGATATCTGGAAAGAACGCTGCCCCGACCCTAACTTTATTTTTTTGGAGAATTTAAATGGGCGATAATCCCTGCGGCAAAACTTTGCGCAGAAGCCGGATGGTTCCGAAGCCAAAGTTCGGGTTCTACGATTTCGAGTTCAGATAGGTAGCAATTTCGATTTTGGTCCCAAACAATGTCGGCACGACCATAAGCCGGTACGGGATCGCACACCTCAAAAACCCGTTCGGCAAAAGCAATTTCTTCTGCTGTTGGAGTATAAGGATGTACCGTCCCACCAAAATCGTCCTGCACCCGAAAATCACCCGCTTTGGCCTTTTTTAAAATGGCATGGGTGTACTGCCCATTAAAAACCATCAAGGAAGCTTCGCCCATTTCGGTAATGGTTTCTTGGTATTCCTGTACCAACATGTCCCTTTCGGTTACCAATTGCTGAAACAATCCTTCTTTTTTAGGTATCTCGTTAGCTTCAATTTTATACGTAAGAAAAGCCGCTCCCGAAACCGCAGGTTTTATGACGATATCCTTCCATTGGTGTTGTTCACAGATTTGGGACAAGCGTTCATGCTTTCCGCGATCTACAAAATGCGTAGGGATGATTTGAATTCCCTTCGCAGCTAAATCCTTTAAATAGTGTTTGTCGACATTCCAGGAAAGTAAGGAATAGGGGTTGATTAGCTGGGTTTTCTTTTCTACTTCTTGTAACCAAGAAAGAAACTCATTGAAACGCTCAAAATAATCCCAAACCGTTCGAAATACCACTGCGCGGGTCTGGCTCCAATCGTATTCGGGATCATCCCAGTTCGTACGCGCAACAGTAAGACCTTCGCCTTCGAGTGCTTCTTTTAGCAAGTGATATTCCTGAAAAATATTTTCTACATAGGCATTCCCTGGTTTTGGGTGCAGGTAGGCTTTACAGGTAAGGAGGGTGATATCGACCAACGGACTAATTTTTACGAAAGATATTTAATTTTTAGAAAAACCTATCTTTAAAAAAACTTTATCCCATGAAACCTATTTTGATTTACTTCGGAATTGTGATAACCACATTATTTACCAGCTGCCAAGTCCATTTTTCCGCAGAAACCACACAGAAAAAAGAAGTCCGCCAGGCAGAAGACAAACAAGCCATTTTAGCCGTGATGAAAGCACAAGAAGAGGCTTGGAGTCAAAACGATTTGGAAGGGTTTATGCAAGGGTATTGGAAAAACGACTCCTTGAAATTTTTCGGAAGCAGGGGCATTACCTACGGTTGGGATCAAACTTTGGCCAATTACAAAAAAGGCTATCCTACCAAAGAACACAGTGGCACGCTTACATTTACCGTTCATGATATTTCTGAAATAAGCAGGGATGCCTATTGGGTGATGGGCGAGTATTTTTTGCAACGGAAAGTGGGTGATGCCAACGGAATTTTCATGATTATTTTCAAAAAAATTGACGAGGAGTGGAAGATTGTTTCCGATATGAGCTGCGGATAACCTAAAGTGCTTTCAACTCTTGCTGAAGCTTCTTTGTGAGCCCCGCTACCACCAAATCGTAGGAATGGTCTATTAATTCCATCACCAAGGCTGGAGGCAGGTCTTCCATCAAAATGGTGTTCCAATGCAGCTTACTCATGTGATACCCCGGAAGTATGAGTCCGTCGTACTCGGCCCTTAATGCTACCGAACGATCGGGATCACATTTTAAGTTTACTTGAGAAGGAATACGCTCTAACCCACAAAGGGCAAACATTTTCCCCATCACTTTAAAGACCAAGGTCTGCTCGTCAAACGGAAAGGATTCCGTCACTTCTTTTTTGTTCAAACAGTAGTCCCGAAAGGCTTCAATATGCATATTATATCACTTTATAGGCTAAGACTGGTTTTTCATCAAAGTAAATGATCAAAGTATCACTGCCTAGTTGTATGGGGACCGCAAAATGCAATACTCCTTCTTTTTCAGAAAACAAAACGGATTTTTTAGAGGCTCCATACGCATACTGAATTTCTTTTGGGGCCGCCGTTTGGATTTCGAAATACACTTCGTTTTGCGAACTATTTGAAAAAACTATTCCCTTAGCGGGCGACAAGATGTCTTCCGGAAGGATTTCGGGGGAAATAATAATGGGTCTTTTGGTAAATTCGGAAAACATAATAGGGGTTTTTAAAAAACTATCTTCCACCATTTCAGGAAAATGGGTTTTTATAAGTTGTTCTGGTGCAATGGCATAATAAAAATACGAAGGTTCTTTGATGAACTTTACTCGGTACTTTCCAGCACCCCAAGTCGCATCGAACAAAGACCATGTACCCTCGAGTTTCACGGCATTCCACATATGGTTTTTATTAAAGGAACGCCCAATATCCTTTATTTGGGTTTTGGTGTCCCCTCGCACCAAATAATTTTCAATCCCCTGCATATTACAGAGTTTTTCAAATACAAAAGCATAACCTTCACATACGGCTTTCCCCGTTTGTAAAGTGCGATTGATAATTTTCGCACGGATTTTTTCTTCCTTCTGATTGCGTTCCCGGTAATTCTTAAACGTATAATCGTATTTTTTGTATTCTTCTGGTTCGTAAGCCACATTCTGAATAAGCCATCCGTAAATGGCACGAACTTTTTCGGAATCACTGGTAAAATCACGGGATAGAAATTTCGAGAATTGTTCGGCCGATTCAAACGTTTCGGGATACAACTGAATCACTGCATCTACCCGTTCCAAATCCTGCGAAAACGAGTCTAAGGATATAAGAAGCACCAAAAAGAGTAATTTTTTCATAAATTCCCTAAATGTGTATGTTTAAAACCATCTTCATATTTAAGTCCGTACCCAAAGATACGATCTAAAGCACTATGCGAAAAAAGAATGATACCCACTAAGGTTAAGACATGCTGATCTAAAAAATAACCTACCCATAAGATGAGGATTGCGATTCCCTTGTGATGAAAAAGATTATATGTTGCCGCTCCTAATTTTGAATTTACCAGATAGCCCACCATGCCTACATCTGGGGTTAATAAGAGCAAAGGAAACCACCACCACGCAAAAGAAGTGAGGCTAAAAAGGTAAATACCCAAAATAAATTGGGCCAATCCCTCCAGTTTCAAGGTGTTTTTCATGAGGTGAGAATTTTATACAACAAGGGCCTGGAGGGCGTAGCATCGTTTACAAATGGTGCAGTTTGCAGGTTTAAAATGTAATTTCCGTCTTTAATGTGGTTGTTTACATATACAAATTCGGTGATGGTAGCGTTTTTTCTAGGATTTTTCGGGAAATCCCAAAAAGCTTTGTGGGCCAATAAAGCCCCATCATCTTTTTCTTTATCCACGGAAGGCAAATCGATTAAAAGATGTTGCACTCCTAGTTTCCGTATAAAAAGCGCTGCCTTCTCGGTAAGGTAGGGCCAATGGGTGTGCGAATGGTTTTTTTGTTTTTTAGCGTGGGTATTTGGTAGTGTTCTAATTACTAGTGCTTCCGGTTGTTTCCCTTCAAGTAAATCACGGATTTGCGTTTCTGAAATCACTTGGTCTTCCCCGCGGGTTTCCGGAGCCACTGAAATCAATTCCGTCGTAAAGAAATGGCGTTTCAGTACTTTGTGAACCGAGTGAAACGTTTCTGAAATATGCCCAAAACATTCGGTGTGCGTGCCATGTGCATGCGGATTGAAAGAAATGGTATTAAAATTTACGGAAGCACCTTTTTTTACACTCCCCACCCAATCTTCCAGTTGTACGGGAGCGATACTGGGCCTTTCCACATACCAGGCCACAGGGTTTTTTGAAGAGCCCCTTAACGGAATAGAAATATCCAAAGGTTTTTCCAAGTCTATAGTGAATCGTTGTTTGTCTATTTTAAATGTCGCTCTCAAAATGCTTTTTACTTTAAATTTACTAAGAAAAGATCACTCGCAATCCCATCGCTTAAAAATTTCCCTTTGGCGGACACTCTCAAAGAGGTTCCGTCCTTTTCCAGCAATCCTTCTTCAAGGTGTTCTTGGGCCTGCTCCCAAGCATAGGCCTGATAGGTTTGCCCGAATCGTGCTGTAATTTCCTCCAAATTGATCCCCCATTGGGTTCTCAAGCGGGTCATTACGTATTCATTGTAACGGTCCGTCACCGAAAGTGTTTCCCTCTCCAAAGGAAGTTGCCCTTCCGAAATTGCTTTTAGGTATTTGGTATTATTAGGGACATTCCAACTTCGTTGCGAACCCGAATAACTATGCGCCGAAGGCCCAACACCCAAATACGGCTTTCCTTGCCAGTAGGCCAGATTATTTTGCGACTCGTAGCCGGGTTTTCCAAAGTTGGAAAATTCATAATTAACATACCCCCTTTTTTCAGTTTCTGAAATCAATAGTTCATGATGTAGCTTGGCCACCTCATCTTCTACGGGAGGAACAATGCCTTTTTCAATAAATGTCTTTAAAGCCGTTTTGGGTTCTACCGTCAACGCATAACAGGAAAGGTGTGGCACGTTTAACTGAAACGCCTTTTCAAGATTCTGAAGCCAGCGCGCTGGGGTCATTTCCGGAATACCGTAAATTAAATCGATGGTAATATTCTCAAAGTATTGTTGCGCTTCCGTAATACAGAGGGTAGCTTCGGAAACCGTATGCGCCCGATTCATCAGTTTTAAATCGCTTTCAAAAAAAGACTGTACCCCAATGCTCAACCGATTGATGGGACTTTGTGCCAATTGCCTTATTTTTTCCGAAGTAAGGTCATCGGGGTTGGCTTCCAAAGTAATTTCAGGATGTTCCACTACTTGAAAGTGCTGAAAAATAGTGTCAAATAGTTGCTGAAGCTCTTCTTCCGAAAGCAAAGAAGGGGTTCCACCGCCAAAATAAATGGTTTTTACAACTCCTGAAAGCTCCTCCTTCCGAAGCACCAATTCTTTACAAATGGCTGCTACCAAAGCCTCTTTATTCTTCAGGGAAGTAGAAAAATGGAAGTCACAATAATGACAGGCTTGTTTACAGAATGGAATATGTAAGTAAATGCCCGACATTATTTGCCAATACGATTTTCATTTTGTTTAACAAAAGCAGCCCAACCACTATAGCTTTTCCCTGTGGTGATCTTACCTTCATTGTAAAAATGACAAACCGCTGCGGCCAAACCATCGGTACTGTCCAGGTTTTTGGGCAATTCTTTCAACCCCAATAAACTTTGCAGCATTTTGGCCACTTGTTCCTTACTGGCATTTCCGTTCCCGGTGATGGCCATTTTTATCTTTTTGGGGGAGTATTCGGTAATGGGAACTTGCCGAGATAACCCTGCCGCCATCGCGACCCCTTGAGCCCGTCCCAGTTTGAGCATGGATTGTACATTTTTTCCGAAGAAAGGGGCTTCAATAGCGATTTCATCGGGGTGGTAGGTATCAATCAACTCTACCGTGCGTTCAAAGATGTGTTTAAGGCGTACATAATGATCATCGAATTTGGAGAGTTGCAATTCGTTTAATTGAAGGAATTCCATTTTCTTGGAAACCACCTTTATGAGTCCGAAGCCCATAATGGTCGTTCCTGGATCAATTCCTAAGATAATTTTTTCGGAAGCCATTCCTTTAAGTTTAGTATTTTAGCAACACATGATTGCCCTTACGCACAAATCTAAGCAATATGGTTGGTTTGCCCTAAAGCTTTTCATTTTAGGCGCTGCCTTTTTCTATATTTATAAAAAAATGGTGTCGGGCCATCGGTATGCTTTCGATTTGGTTTTGGAAAGCATAGAAAATCACACCCTAAGTTACGTACTCTTCTTTTTATTACTAGCAACTATCAATTGGATGCTAGAGAGCATGAAATGGCAAGAGTTAGTCTGTTTAATTGAAAGTATTTCGTTTCTGGAAGCGCTTCAGCAAACCTTAGCTTCCCTTACCATTTCGTTACCTACCCCAAGCAGGTTAGGCGAATATGGGGCGAAAGCCTTTTTCTTTCAGAAGAATCTTAGAAAAAAGGTTGTTTTCTTAACTTTTTTGGGCAATTCTGCTCAAATGATAACCACGATAGGCTTCGGATTGGTAGGTTTGTGGCTCCTTTCCCAAAAACTAGACATCTCCTTTTCATGGCAAGCCTTTATAGGGTTTTTAGTAATTGTACTGTTATTAATTATAGTGGCTTATTATTTAAGAAATAAAGAACTTTTCATTAAGGGATTTAGTCTTCGGAAGGCATCCCGATTTATTAAAGACGTTCCCCTCCATATTTCATTAAAACTCATGGGGTATTCCTTATTGCGATATGCTGTTTTCAGCACTTTGTTTTACTTATGTTTACAGTTTTTTGGAGCAGAAACTTCCCTATGGGAAACCCTAGCCTACATCTATGTTATGTATTTATTTACGTCTCTCCTACCGGTTTTTCTCTTTTGGGACGTGGTCGTGAAAGGAAGTATTGCCCTTTGGTTATTTAGTTTTTTAGGAGTTCCCGAAGAGACTGTCATTGCAACGGTATTGAGCATGTGGATATTAAATTTTGCTATCCCAGCACTAGCAGGTAGCTATTTTGTATTAAAATTACAGCCGAAATGATGCTCTTTTTATACATCCTTTTAGGCATTTATACCCTTGCCATGGTTTGGCTTGTTGCAGGGGTTAGTAAACTAAAAGCTTTTTCGGAAGGCCCCAATGGCAAAAACACATCATTTTCAATTATCATTCCTTTCCGAAATGAAGCAGCAAATCTACCGGAACTTTTGGCTTCTTTAAAAGCATTGGATTACCCCAAAAATCAATTTGAAATTCTATTGGTAAATGATGGATCTACCGATACTTCCGTAAGCATTATTGAAGAAGCACTAAAGGAAACCCATTTGCAATACGCTGTTCTCGAAAACAAACGCTACTCTTCTTCCCCAAAAAAGGATGCTATTACCGAGGCCCTAAAAAAGGTACAACATCCTTGGATTATTACCACCGATGCCGATTGCAAGGTTCCTAAGGATTGGCTTACCGTAATCGATAAATTCCGTAGCGCTAAAAACCCAAAAATGATTTGTGGCCCCGTTATTTTTGAAAACCAATTGAATTTAGTGGAACAATACCAGTTTTGGGACGGATTAAGCTTACAATGGGCTACCATGGGAGGCTTTGGCTGGAAGAAACCCCTTTTGTGTAATGGAGCAAACCTGGCCTTCGAGAAGGATTGTTTTTTTGAAGTGAATGGTTATGAAGGCAACAATCATCTAGCAACCGGTGACGATTTGTTTTTGATGGAAAAAGTATATGCGCTCTACCCAAAAAAAGTCCTCTACCTAAAAAATAACCAAGCTATAGTGTACTCAAAACCAGTGCAAAGCTTTTCTGAAATAGTAAGTCAGCGAACCCGTTGGGCGTCGAAAACCACTCAACTAAAAAGCCCTTTAACCAAAGCGTTAGCCCTAGGTATCTTTTTAGGGAACTTTATGGTAATTGAAGCTTTTCTATGTATTTTCATTTACCCCATGCAGCTTCCACATTTTGGTTTGCTGATACTTCTTAAGTATGGATTGGATTTTTTTTCCTTGCTTTTTACCGCACAGGTATTTCAGAAAAAGTATGCCCTAGGAGGGTTATTGTTTAGTGTTTTTATTTACCCATTCCTTCATTGTTGGATTTTTATTCATTGTTGGAAGGGCAGCTATACATGGAAAGGTCGAAATTTTAAAAAATAAAGGGCGTTTCAATTATTTTTATACCTTTAAGCTTACCAAATCAACATGTTATGAAACGCCTACTTGTCTTACTCTCCTTGTTATCTTGTTTTTCACTTTCTGCCCAGCAAAACTATGATGTAGCTGGGGAAACCATTTCCCTTTATACGGAAGTGCAAGGGCCTTTGTCCCTTTTATGGAATACCATAGCGGGAGAATACCGGTATTTCCTGAAAAACGGAGAGGAGATTACCGAATTAAAAAACACCAAAAAGGACGGTGATTATCAAGAAGAATATAAGTTAGTATTATACAAGAATACTAATGAAGACGCGTCCCAAGTAAAATTTACAAAACCATCCCTTAGCAAGTTTATCGACACCTATAATGCTTCTCAAGATAGCAATTATGTATCCAACCAAACCAAGGTTTCCTTAAAAACCCGATTAGGGGGCTTTGCAGGAATGACCAACTATCCTTATTTCTATAATCCAGACAATACCTCCCTTCCACAAATTGGAGCCGAATTTGAAGTGATGGATGGATCCAAGCTACGAAGGCATAGTATAGTTTTTCAGCTTCGGCAGTTGTTCGGAAATAAGGATTATGATTTCAATTCTACACAATTGAATCTTAACTACCGCTTCAAATTTGTACAATCTAGTGGATTAGATCTCTACGTAAATTGTAAAATAGCCGATTATGTTTATGTTTCCCAAGATTTAACCGATGGGGATGGAGATCCCATTGGAGGTTCTGGTGGTGAATTTCAAGCTCCTTTCGCCTTTGGAATTGGCGCCGACATTGCTTTGGGAAATGGATACCTCACCTTTCAATACCAAGACCTATATGCTTTCAATTTGGAAGATAATGGGGAATTTCCCGTGGATATCGCTATTGGATATAAGTTTAATTTATAAGTTTTTGCTGTCCAAAATAATAGGAAGGGTAACTTGGGTTGCCACAGGAATCCCTCTTTTGTAGGCAGGCACCATAGCAGGAAGCCTTGAAAGCGATTTCTTTACTTGATCCCTTAAGCTAGGCAACTGTTTTTCCGTAAGGGTATCCATTGTCAATTCCTTCAAGGTTAGTTGCCCCAAACTATCAATATGACATACCAGTGTTAGTGTGTCCAAAAGATCATTGGAGACCACCATGTTGCTTTCCTCAAAGGTTTGTTCCAAGGTACTTGCAATTACCCTTTGAAAACATGCTTTTTGCTGGGCCTTTTCAGAAAAGGATTCGCATTCCTTAAACGATGGGTAAATATCCACCTCCTTCCAATCGATGTTCTTTACTTCTTCTTCATAAAAGGTTTCCGAAGAAATCCTTTCGGTGTTAAAAAACTGGCAGGAAGTCAACAACCCAAGCAATATACTCACTACTACGGAATGCTTCATTGGGTAAAATTACACAATATTATGCAATGTAAAATCGGGGCATCAAAAAACCGAAGCTTTTGCTTCGGTTTAAAGTGAAATGAGTCTTGTTTTTTTAAAATTCAAACAAAATAGGCAAGGCAAACTGTACACTTACCTTTTTCCCATCCTGTTCTCCCGGAACCATTTTTGGCAACATTTCAATCACCCGAATGGCTTCTGCCTGAAGCTTTTCATCTGCGGCGCGGGCTTTTACATCTTCTACCCTTCCATTGGAATTAATTTTGAATTGCACCGAGATACGTTGTTTTCCGGTGGTTTCTTCGGAAGCAACCTTTGTATCAAAGTTTTCTACCACAAATTGTGCAACCTTTTGGGTAAAACAATTTTTTTGTGCTTCGGAAGCAACTTCCTCACAACCCGGAAAAATAGGAGCTTTGTCGATCGTAGCAAATGGGGTAGCCTGCACTTCTTGTTTAAGGTGAAGGGGGGCTTCACTAGTATTTTCTTCATGGGGCGTGTCTGAATGTTCCGCACAGGAAACCACAAATACCATGGCGGCAATAATGGGAAGGAGTAATGTGTACTTTAACAACTGACTCTTTTTGGATTTTGATTTTTGTAACATAACGATTCGTTTTTTGATTAATGAATGATTGAAAAATGTATTGATAAATGATATTTTCTGGGTTTGAAATAATTGCGAAAGCAAACTTTGGTAATATTCTTTTTTGGAAAGGGTTTCAGATACTTTTGCATCGGCTATAAATTCTTGAAGAGCGATCATTCGCTTTTGAAATAGATACACGAAAGGATTGAACCAAAACAGGATGATGAGTGCTTCAAAAAGCAATAGATCCCATGAGTGATGCTCTTTTACATGTACTTGTTCGTGTAACAATATGGCATGGCGTTGTTCTTCTGTAAGTTGCTGACCGATAAAAATGGTTTTCAGAAAAGAAAAAGCTGCCGTACTATTAGGTAGGTTAATAATGAATCCATTTTCTAGGCTTGCAGCAGCCCCTTCTTTTCGATAGTTCTGAAGCGTTTGAAGTTTTTTTAAAAAATAGCCAAAAAATAAGAGGGAACCTACGACCCAAATTCCTATAAAGAGGTCGTTCCATGAGAGCCCCGTAATCACAGATTTTTCTACAGCTTCCATTAAACCAATTTCCGGTAAACGTATCATTGAGGTAGGTTCTGCTTCCGAAGAAAACAATGAAATTTTTACTAGCGGTAAGACTAAAGCTACTAAAGGAGCTAGGAGTAAATACGCCCTATTGAGTTTGAAAAAAGTTTCCTTTTTCAAAAGTAATTCATAAAACAACAGGAAGAATCCTTGAAAAATAAGCACTTGTATAATATATAGTATCATGATTTATCTTCTTTATTGATTTCGTTTAAAATGGCTTCCAACTCCTGAACATTGATATCATTCTCTTTTACAAAAAACGAGACCATATTTTTAAAAGAGCCTTTAAAATAGCCATCCATCAATTTGGTGAGCGTTTGGTTACTATATTCGGCCTTGGGAATTAATGGAAAATAAATATGCCCCCTTCCTTCTTTTCGGTAGCCTACAAAACCCTTTCCTTCCAAAATGCGAACAATGGTTGAGACCGTATTGTAGGCAGGTTTGGGTTCTGGAAATTCTTCTACAATGGAGGCCACATTCGCTTCTTGGTGGTCCCAAAGAATTTGCATAATTTCCTCTTCCGCTTTGGTAAGTTCTTTCATTAGTATACGTTTTAATGATTCAAATATAACTAAATTTTTAGTTTAAACTAATTTTTTAGTTAAAAATATGTAACGAATAAGTATCTTTTCAGTCCAATAACGGATAATGGACATACTTTTTATTTTAATAGGACTGATTTTGATGTTGGCAGGACTCGTGGGAAGTATTCTGCCCGTGATTCCGGGAACCCCCCTATCTTGGTTAGGGTTAATTGCCCTTTATTTGGCGCCTTCTTTGCCTTTCAACTGGACATTTATCATTATAACGGGTGTGGTAGCTATTGCCATTTATATTATGGACTACATAATACCGGCTATTGGGACCAAACGGTTTGGAGGCAGTAAGGCAGGTGCTTGGGGAACTACTATTGGGCTCATTGTTGGAATCTTCGCCCCCATCCCATTCGGCATCCTAATAGGCCCCTTTGCAGGAGCCTTAGTAGGAGAACTGTTGTTTAATAAAACGGAAGGACCTCAAGCCTTTAAAGCAGCGATAGGTTCCTTTTTTGGTTTTTTAGCCTCGACATTTCTAAAATTCATGGCCACTTTGGTCTATCTTGGTCTTTTTGTGTATAAGTTGGTTGTAAATTGGGAGCTATTTTTTTAATGCCTCGTAGGATCAAATGGGAAATTATCCTGATTATCTGGAAATCCATCTGCATCAGAATCCCTTACACCATCTGAAATAATCAATAATTGAAAGCTTATAGGCAAAAAAGTGTTTAAAACCTCGTTATCAAATTCGTTAGTGGTTGCGTAGGATACTGAAAGTGAGGCAAAAGTAACATTTAAGGAAGGTTCATAAATAGTGTTCACCCATACCAATGCCCTAAAAGTTCCAAATTGTATAAACCTAGCTCCAAACGTATTTTGAAAACCACCTCCAATGCTTCCGGTTTGTGTGGTTGTGCAAAGCACATTGGGAGTCCCGTTAAAATTTAATTGGGAAAACATGGCATTTATTTCTGAAGCAATAATTGAATTCACTCCAACATTTCCCTGAAGCGTAATAGAAGGGATATACCTCCACAAGGCGTTATTGTCATTTCTTAGCACATTAACCCCTAAAGCTTGTACTTCAGGAATTAAAATTTCCGTAGCAGTATACCCTGCAGGATAGGTAAAGCCCAACCCAGGGTACTGACTGTGAATAAACTGCCCCCCCGGATTTGAAATCGTAGGAATTTGAGTCAACCCAGTGGGCAATCCGTGGGCATAATCCCAATATACTGCAGAGGCTCCCGAAATAGTATTGCAGATTTGAGAATTAAAATTATTGGTGGAATCTTGCGAATTATTGTTGTCATCCTTATTACAAGAGCTAATGAAAAGGCCCAAGAGGAGCCATACAAACAAATAAAGATTTCTCATGGATGTTCTTTTATAGTGTCATCGAAAAACACCTTAAAAGGTCATCAATAATACATTAAAACCATTGCGTTTTTTGGTCTATAGAAGTCTTTCGCTCCCCTTCTGGTAAAGTCCCATCGTATTTCCCCATATAGAAAAGCCCTATGCACCTTTCCCCTTCTTCGAGGGAAAAATAGTCTCCAAATAGCTTCAAAAAGCCTGGGGTACTCCAATAAGTACCTATTTTCATTTCTGTAGCCATAAGCCACATATTTTGAACCGACATCGCTACTGAGGCAATTTCTTCCCACTCTGGGACAGACTCTTTGGGATCGCGTTGCATACAAATGGCGATGACACAGCCAGATTTGATGGGTTTCTCTATAATGGTCCTCAGTTTCACAGAAGACACCTGTGCCGCCGTTTTTTGGTAAGCCTCTCCCGCAAATTCACTTAACCTTTTCTTGGCGGTTTCAGAATGGAATACCTTAAAACGCCAAGGTTCCGTTTTTCGATGAGTGGGAGCCCAATTGGCTGCCTCTAAAATGGCACTTATTTCTGTTTTGGAAATAGCATCTTCGTTGTATTGTACTGGGAAAACCGACCTACGACTGGCAATAATTTTTGAAATCATTTTTTATTTGAAAGATACGCAAAAGGGGAAACCTACCCTAAAAATGAATCTTCATTTTATCGCTGCCAGTTTCCCACATAGCATATGTCATCTTTTTTTTGTACTTTAATATTGGCAATTTACTTAGTATCAACCTAAACGCTCTTTGTCATGAAAAAATCTGTTTTACTGATTTCGACCGTCTTAATGGCCACCTTATTTATCGCTGCGACCCATAAAGAGGCTCCACAATCCACCGTTTCCCTAGAAGGGGTTTGGGAACTGGAACACCAATACCTTTATGATAATAATGAAATATTAGACACGCTCTATAACTTAAATGGTTACCGGCAGGTGAAAATGTATTCCAAAGGAAAGGTAATGTGGACGCGCTTTAACCCTGTAGACAACAACGAATGGTTTGGTTATGGCTCTTATGAAATAAAAGATGGCATCTTAGAAGAACGCTTGGAGTATGCTTCCAATGCTATGATGCAGATTGTGGACACGGTTCAAGTCTTCAAGTTCGAACTTATTCTAGGCAACAATACCTATAGCCAAATTACCTTGGACGAAAGGGGGAATAAATACAATGCTGAAAATTATGTGCGTATTGAATAGTTTTAGTTAAAGACAGGCACCTTAAACAATACATTCTGTTGGTTTAACACCTCTATTACTTCACGTATTGATTTTTCTGAAAGATCTATTTCATGCCCTGAAAGTAATTTTTCTACTTGTTTTTTCATAGTAGCGTTGTGGTATTCCAAAAGCAATTCTTGTTCGCCCAAACTTATGAGGCAATCCTTTTTTGAAAATTCAACATGCGCTTGGGGATTCACTTTTAATTCCCAAGTATTTTCAGGATAGGCCCTTTGAAGTACTTTATACAAGGCTTCCAATACCCTATTAACCGTTACCGAAGTAAGGCAAACCCTATGCTCACAATTAAGGATCACATCGTAATTACAACGTATATTACAAACTCCTTTTTTACCCCAAATCAATTCATTATATGTTGCAAAACTCCCCCAACTTCCTGGCCCTGTAGGCCCATAAATTCCAACAGTAGGAACATTAAAGGCTCCCGCCACATGGGTAATTCCCGCGTCGTTCCCAACATGAAAAAGGGCTCCGGCCATGGCCTCACCCACTTCCATCATTCCCCCAGTAATGTATTCTATATGAGGCATGGATTTTTTGAAATAGGATTCAATATCGGGATCATCAGGCCCTTTAATGATTTTACAATGTAAATTTGGATACACTTCATGGAGTGCTTCAATCAAACTTGCATATTTTTCGGTAGGCCAAATCTTCAGTAAAAACCCTGCGCCATGGTGCACCACAAAATAGGGCTGCTCTATAGTATCCTTGCGTTGAAAATAAGGATACCCCTCTAGGTGGTTGTCAATAGCACTATGCAACTTCGAAACCGTATCGATATAATGCTGAATGGAATGCTGCTTGACTTTTTTATGGGTAGGGTATTTTAGCGCATGGGGTAATTGATATCCTTTAAAAGCAGGGTAATTTCCAAGCTCATATATATGGTCATAGGAGGTTTCGTTTTTACGTGCGGTTTCTTCATTTACTACGGAAACATGGGAAAGGTGTGTTGAAAAAAAATCGACCAACCTTGGCGCTACGGCAAAATCAACCGTCTCTGAAACTGCTGCCAGTTTGTAAATGGCGGGGATGGCAAAAAAAATATCCCCCAATCCACCATAACTTTTATAGACGAGTACTCTCCCAAGGCTTGTTGATTTTTCAATGGAATCTTTTTGAAGTATTTTTTCTATGGCTTTCCAGAAGTTTTCTGGAGCTTCCAACATTTCCTGCTTTGCTAATTCTTTGTCATGAGGATAGAAGTCGAATGAAAAAGTCCCCACACGATTATTGGCAATCATTTCACACCCCGATAAGAATGCCTCTGCCGCTAACCTTCCGGAGGGTTCTGGCCAAACCGGCTTGCATATAAATTGTTTGGTCTTTCCCAATATAGAAAGTACTTCAGAATTAGGCACTGGATCATGAAAGCTGATATTACTGGGAAGCTCCCTTCGAAGCTTATTAGAACCGTATACCGTAAACTTAATTTGCGGATGCTTTTCTGCGTAGGAAATATATTCATGTCCTCCTTTTAAATAATTCAAATCTCCAAAAAAGGGAATTACGGAATCATCTTTTGCTTCAGAAGGGCACAAATGATCAATTTCTACGGTAGGAGGCATGATCAATTTATGAGCCACGGCTTCCCCGTAGAATTCAAAATGAGCTTCAAAATGTTTGGGAGATTGAAAAACATTTAAGGACGCATTGGCAAAGAGTTTTCGATACAAATGAAACTTATCAGGGTCACAGCAATTTTTCACGTTTCTATCGACCGTACATAAAATATTTCTCCGTATGCAGAAATTATAATCGTACTCCACTTTTATGTAAGGTTTTTCTGTTTTCAGAAGAAATTTGATGAGTTCCAACTCGTATGTACAACGGGAAGTACTATTGTACACGATTAATTGTGCGTTATCGATAAGGTTCTTGGTTTTCTCAAAATGAGTTAATCCATCCCAAATTACCTCATGCCCTTTTTCTTTTCCCAGCTTTAGTAATTGCTGAATTGTTAATTCGGCTCCACGTGGAGTCGCTAAATGAGTATCGTGAAGAAAGACTATGGACAAAGCAAACTATTTTCAGGAAATAAAGAAGGCATCCCGAATTGCCTTGGAATGCCTTCGTGTAATCTTTTTATTGGATAATTTATGATTTCTCTAAAACCAAGATATCGGTACCGCTTCCGCCACCACTTACATCTTGCAATTCAATGCGGTTAGGCAATACACTAATGATATCCCAATCATCATTGAATTCATCAAAAGGAGAGCCTGTGAAGTTCAGTGTAAGTTCAGTTCCTTGATCACTTACCACCCATGTTCCGTTATTGGTATTGGAGCCATTGGTTGCCACTACTTGGTTCCCTGTGTTGAAATCGACAGAATAACCATTGTAATCGGAAGTTTCATCAACACCGCTATCGATATAACTAGCAACGAACCAGAGTCCGTCAAGGAGTGTATCTTCAATTAGATCAGAATTTCCATAATACCCATCATCGTAGTATCCATCGTCATAATACCCGTCGTTGTAGTACCCATCGTCATAATAACCGTCGTCGTAATATCCGTCATCATAATACCCATTATCGTAGTACCCATCATCAAAAAAGCCATCGTCATCATCACTTTGGCAGGAAGTTACCATGGCACCAGTAATAGAGATAGAAGAGATAGCTAAAAGGGCTTGGCCCGATTTCTTTATAAATTTTCTTCTTTTCATATTGGTAAGGTTTAGAAATTAAAGATAAGGAATTTATATAAAAGATTCCCTTTTAATAGGTACAACAAGTAAAAGTCATTTTACCCTACCAAGAGTTTAAAAAAATTAAGCGCTTAATTCACAATCGTTGCAATCTTTTACTTTACCGTAATAAGTTTCACGGTATTTGTGAAGGGTTTTTATGGGAAAACCAAGGAAATATTTTTTAATGTACGTGTTTTTAGCTTGCAAGCGACCCATTTTTTGGGTATACCGATTTTCATATTTGGTTTTTCGCTTTACTTTTAACAGTCTCATTTTTTTGATTTTGAGGCAAATATACTTAGGAATAGACTTTATACAAGTTATTTTTGTTAAGGTTTTGTTATTTGACACAATGCGCATTCAAGGAGGTTTTAGGCGCAGTAAAAAATTTTGAAGTACCCACCCCGAAACTTAAAAAAGCCTTTCTTAGGATCCATTTAGGTATTCCCCACAGGACCTTCATCGAAATCCATAAAAAAAATCCTAACCTCGATAATAGGTCAGTTTTTTGAGTGGTTGGCCTACTAGGGCTTCCCGACACCCCGGTCGGGATAAACTTCTCGCCCTCACCCAAGAGGGTAAAAAAG
>CEQG01047795.1_pt1 | contig 27783 bp, 26 predicted proteins | sample 350301 | NCBI WGS metagenome assembly CEQG01 (sample SAMEA2621242, study PRJEB7988) | marine metagenome | isolation source: saline water (ENVO:00002010), including | reverse complement strand
TGCAGCAGTTGCTGCTTCCTGTGGTTGGGTAGTAGCGGCTGGTGTATCTTGTGGTATTGTTGCCGTAGTTGCTGTATCAGCAGGGATAATATTGGTATCGTCTTCAAAAACCGTATCAGTTTCAGCACTTTGTATCTCTGAAAGATCAGGTTGTCCTGATTGTACGGGCTGTATCGGTGCTGCCATAAATACACCAAGTATGCAGGCAAACAATACAGTTGTAAGCACCCAGATGTTCCTGTTTTTATAATCTGCAGGCAACAGTCTGTACAGCCATATCAGCAATACTACCGATATAACATTTTTAATGATGGCTTCAACGGGCGTCATGGGTAATAATTCGCCAAAGCAGCCGCAGCTACCGGAGTTACCGTTACTTATGGTGTCTATGGTAAGGTGTGCTATAAACACCACGAGCATGGCTATCGTGGCAGGTATAACCAAACGCTTCAGGTAATGTGGTTGCAGTAATAACAGCCCAAGCGCAAACTCTATACCGATTAGCGTTCTTGAAAAATAAGGGGCAAAACCTTCGGAAAAGCCCATGGTATATAACTGCTTAACCTCAAAGGTTGAAATAGCAAAATAAGGCGACGGGTACAGTTTGGCTACTGCCGAAAGCAGGAACAAAAAGGCAATAATAATGCGTATTACTATGGCAATGGTTCTTTTGTTGTTTTCCATCTGTTACTGTTTTTCTTCAAAAATAAGGCTAAAATTAACCCGATTTGTTAATGATTTGTTATTGATTAAAACCCATATGTATTAGAGCAAACACGGCATAGTTTATCATGTCCTGGTAATTGGCATCTATCCCTTCAGATACTATCGTTTTACCTTTATTATCTTCTATCTGCTTTACGCGGAGCAGCTTTTGCAGTATCAGGTCGGTAAGCGAGCTTACCCTCATATCGCGCCATGCCTCGCCATAATCATGGTTTTTGGCTTCCATCAGGGCTTTGGTTTGGGCTGTTTTTTCATCATACAGCCTTGCTGCCTCATCGGCAGAAAGGTCAGGCTGCGATGCAATACCTTTTTCAAGCTGTATAAGCGCCATTACCGAATAGTTGATTATCCCTATAAACTCGCCGGTTTCATCTTCATCTACCCTGCGCACTTCATTTTCCTGAAGGCTGCGTATGCGCTGTGCCTTTATAAAAATCTGGTCGGTTAAAGAAGGCAGCCTTAATATGCGCCAGGCACAACCGTAATCTTTCATTTTGTTAATATACAGCTCTCTGCACTTAGCAATCACGCTGTCATATTCGGCTGAGGTATTACTCATTTAAGTAGTATCTTTGTGTGAAGATTCAAAAGTAGTAAAAAACGCCCCAATACAAAAGGGGTACAGCCAAATCAGACTATGCTTATTAACTGCAGGGGCACATTAACCAACGTTTCATCGCCAAAGGTAATGGGTATTTTAAACTGTACCCCCGACTCTTTTTATGATGGCGGAAAATATAAAGATGAGGCCGGGCTGATGCACCAGGCCGAAAAAATGCTTAACGACGGTGCCGACTTAATTGATGTTGGCGCTTACAGCAGCAAGCCTAACGCCGACTATGTAACGAATGAAGAAGAGTTAAAACGCGCCGTACCGGTAATAACCCTGCTGGCAAAGCATTTTCCTGAAGCAATACTATCTATAGATACCTTTAGGGCTGATGTGGCTGAAGCGTGTGTACAGGCGGGGGCTGCTATTGTAAATGATATTTCGGCGGGATTGCTGGATGGTAATATGCTGGCAACAGTTGGCAGGTTAAAAGTGCCGTATGTAATGATGCATATGCGGGGTACGCCGCAAACTATGGTTAAGCTTACCGATTATGAAGACGTTGTAAAGGAAATGCTGTTTTATTTTTCTGAACGTATTGAGGAAGCGCGGAAGCATGGTATAAATGATATTATTATAGATCCCGGCTTTGGATTTGCAAAAACATTGCCGCAAAACTATGAGGTGCTGCAAAAGCTGGAATTGTTTAAAATGACAGGATTACCAATTTTAGCAGGAGTATCGCGCAAATCAATGATTTATAAATTACTGGGTATAACACCGCAGGAAGCCCTTAACGGCACTACAGTGCTCAATACCATTGCACTTGCCAAAGGTGCGAATATTTTACGTGTACATGATGTTAAGGAAGCTGTTGAGGCGGTGAAGATCTTTAAACAATTTGAAAATTAGCCAATTTGCAAATTTGAAGATTCTTCTCAGAAAGCTAATTTTTCAATCTTAAATCATCGATGATGATACGGCTCATTGCGAAGTATGGTAAATGCCCGGTACACTTGTTCTATAAAAAAAAGGCGAACCATTTGATGCGAAAATGTCATTGCTGAAAGCGATATTTTACCCTGTGCTTTGCTATATACTGCATCCGAAAAGCCGTAAGGCCCGCCGATTACAAACACAAGGGTTTTAATCCCGGAGTTCATTTTCTTTTGTAACTCATCGGCAAAGCCCTCACTACTAAAACTTTTTCCATTTTCGTCAAGTAGTACTAACTGGTCGGTAGGGGTAAGTTTAGAGAGTATCAGTTCGCCTTCCTTTTCCTTTTGCTGAGCCTCGCTTAGGTTTTTTACGTTCTTGATGTCAGGTATTACTTCAAGGTCAAATTTGATATAGAATGACAGCCGTTTCAGGTAATCGTCCATCAGCGTTTGTAGTGCCTTGTTATCCGTTTTGCCTATAGCGAGTAGTTTAATGTTCATTTTTTGTTAAGCTGATTAGCTATTGTATTGAATCCTGACAAGGTGTAATATTCAGTTTCTCAATTCCCCTGCGGAAGCGTTCAGCAACATATACCTTACCTGCTTGCTTTTCTTTGAAAGAGCTTCCTGAAACATTAATATGATTCTTAAACAAAACAGCTTTAAGGCTGTCTAAATTTGTTGTACAAATTATGATGTCATTGGTGTATTCTAATATTGTACTGCTTTTGCTGTCATAATATTCAATTTCATTTCGTATTTGCTGAAGATACTCCTTATTCCTTTCCGACAACCACTCAAGCTTTAATGCATCATTCATGCGTTGAAGGGCTTTTTGCTGGTAACCCGCGCCAGCCTCTAACATTGCATAACCTGTTAAAGGCATTAGATCTGATTCATTATTTAAATCATTGATCTCTATAGGTTCCCAAACTTCATAAGCTTTCTGAATGTTTTGCTTTGCAGACTTCATATCGCCCATAAGCTGGTACACGCCCGCTTTTAGTTGAAAATAGACAGGGCTATCTGTATGGTCAGAAGAATATTTTTCAAGTAAATTAAGTGATTTTTCATACTCCCCTTTCTGATTATAACTTTCAATGGCATGCATTAAATAGTCAAAATTGTCAGTATTTGTTTTATAAGCCTCTTCAAATTTTAAAGCTGCTTCTTCAAACTTGCCATCATTCATTAAAATCTTTGCTTCATCAGCTTTTTTTATAGCTTTGGCAACATCAGCTTCTGAGGCACTATTACTACCGCCTTTACAACCTAATACCATAATTAATGTGAATAAAGTCAGAAAGTATTTCATATTGTTTAGTAATTGATTAGGACTATGTGAATTAATGTATTTTACCTAACCATCTCAATAAATTCATCTTCACTGATAATCTTCACGCCAAGCTTTTGCGCTTTTTCCAACTTGGCAGGACCCATATTATCGCCTGCCACCACATAGTTGGTTTTAGATGAAATGGAGCTGCCTACTTTGCCGCCGTTGTCTTCAATAGCTTTTTTAAGCTCATCGCGTGAAAACTTGGCAAACACACCCGATACTACGAACGTATTACCTGCAAGTTTGTCGCTTACAGTAGTGCTTGCTACATCTTTAACCTCAAGCTGAACGCCATAGCCTTTAAGCCTTTCAATGAGTGTCCTGTTCTGCTCGTTCTCAAAAAAGTCAACCACACTTTGTGCAATGCGTTCGCCAATTTCGTCAACTAAAATTAAATCCATCAAAGAGGCATTGGCAAGATTATCTATAGTTTTATAATGCTTGGCGAGTTTTTTGGCAACTGTTTCGCCCACGTAGCGAATACCCAGCGCATAAAGCACCCGCTCAAAAGGTATTTCTTTCGACTTCTCAATACCGTTGATGAGGTTCTCGGCCGACTTGTCCGCCATACGCTCCAATGGTACAATCTGCTCTTTTTTGAGTTCGTACAAGTCAGCATAGTTTTCTATAAGCCCTGAGTTATACAACAAAGCCACCGTTTCGCCGCCCAGTCCTTCTATATCCATTGCCTTTCGGGATATGTAGTGCTGTACGCGCCCAATTATCTGTGGTGGGCATCCGTAAAAGTTGGGGCAGTAATGCTGTGCCTCGCCCTCTTTCCGAACAAGTTCGGTTAAACATTCAGGGCATTTGTGTATGTATTCGGTAGGCATAAGGTCTTCCGGCCTTTTGGTAAAATCTACCGCAATGATTTTGGGTATTATTTCGCCGCCTTTTTCTACAAATACAGTATCGCCAACACGCACATCCAGTTTTTCAATCTGGTCGGCATTGTGCAAAGAGGCTCGTTTTACAATGGTACCTGCCAGTTGCACCGGTTCAAGATTGGCAACAGGAGTAATAGCGCCGGTGCGCCCCACCTGGTATGATATGGAGTTAAGCTTTGTAGAAGCCTGTTCGGCCTTAAATTTATAGGCAATAGCCCAACGTGGCGACTTGGCGGTGTAGCCCAGTTCTTCCTGCTGGTGTATGTCGTTTACTTTTATAACCACGCCATCTGTTTCATAGGGCAGCTCGTGCCGGTGGGTGTCCCAGTAATCTATAAAAGCCAGTACTCCCTCCATATTTTGGGCAAGCTTCGCTTCTTTTGGTACTTTAAAGCCCCAATTACGGGCTTTTTCAAGTCCTTCATATTGTGTTGCTATTGGCAGGTTGTTGCCTATGATAGAGTAGAGCAGGCAATCCAGCGGGCGTTTTGCTACCAGTGCGCTGTCCTGCAATTTAAGGCTGCCCGAAGCTGTATTTCTTGGGTTTGAATAAGGAGTCTCACCAAGCTCGATAAGTTCCTGGTTCATTTTAGCAAATCCTTCAAGCGGAAGGATGATTTCTCCGCGTATATCAAATTTTTCAGGATAATCACCCTTTAATTTTAAAGGAACCGATTTTATGGTGCGCACATTTGTGGTAACATCATCTCCCTGAAAGCCGTCGCCACGGGTAACCGCTTTTGCCAGTTTGCCATCTTTATATGTCATGCTTATAGAAGCGCCGTCATATTTCAGCTCGCAGGTAAACTGCACAGGGGCATTGCCCAGGCCGCGTTGCACACGGGCTTCCCAGTCGGCAAGCTCTTCTTTAGAATAAGCATTATCTAACGAGTACATGCGGTGCTCGTGCACGACAGTAGTAAAGTTTTTGGTAATGCCGCCCCCCACGCGCTGGGTAGGGGAGTCCTCATCAAAAAAATCAGGGTATTTTGTTTCCAGTTCCTGAAGTTCTTTCATTTTCATATCAAACTCCAGGTCTGTAATTACAGGGGCATCCAGTACATAATAATTATAATTGTGCTGTTGCAACTCTTCGCGCAATGCGGTTATTTTTTGAAGAATATCCATTTACCCAATTTTATTGATGCGCTAATTTAGCCAAACTTTTGCGATTATATAACAAAAACCTGTCAGCTTAAAACATATCTTCCAGCTGCTTGTACAGCGTGCCGTCGCTTAAAATGGCGCCTTGCTCTATCAATGCAAAGACCTCTGCATTGCGGTCTTCACCAAAAGCCTTTTTACCACGCGATACCTTTACCTCGTCAGAAAATATATTTTCGTTAAGCCATTGCAGCCCACCTGCGCTCATAAAATCAATGTGGGTAGCATGGGCGTGTATTACTATGCTTTCCATTTCTTCCCTGCCAAGCTTAAATACAAAAATGTGGTTCTTGCTGTAATGTTCCAGCCACTCGGCTTTGTCAACCACGGCATCCCATATCAGGTCGCTGAAAACATCCAGTTCCTGTTCGGCTACTTCCGGTTTTTCGGCTTTAATGGTATCCCATTCATTTTTATCTATCTGTTGGGAAGCAAGGAAACGTATAAATTCCGGGTGCAGTTCTTCAAGCTGTTCTTTTGTGAGGCGGGTATATTTCATCTGTAAAGTTTAGGTTTAAAGTTTAAGTTATTTATTTCGTCAGTTAATCCGTATAGCGCATAAATAAAAAAGCCTCCCGGGTTAGCGGAAGGCTTTTTCTATAATCGTATAGATTAGTTTTGCTGCTCGGCAACAATTTCGTAAGGAAGCTCTACGATAACATCGCGGTGTAGCCTTACGTTAGCAGTATATTTACCGGTACGCTTAACGATACCACTGTTAATATACTTCTTCTCTATGCTGTGTCCGTTTTTCTCAAGAGCCTCGGCAATATCAGCATTGGTTACAGAACCAAATAGTTTTTCGCCGCCTGCTTTTGCAGAAATTTTTATTTCAAGGCCTTTAATCGCTTCGGCAATTTTGTTAGCATCATCTACAAGCTTTTGCTCTTTAAATGCCCTTTGCCTAAGGTTTTCTGCCAATACTTTTTTTGCAGTTGGGGTTGCTACTGTAGCAAGTCCCTGAGGAATTAAATAGTTACGGCCATATCCGGGCTTTACTGTAACGATATCATCTTTAAATCCTAAATTCTGTACGTCCTGTTTTAGTATAAGTTCCATAATATTGCCTCTTTTTTATTTTAGTAAATCAGCCACATATGGCATTAATGCAAGGTGACGTGCCCTTTTGATAGCTACAGATACTTTTCTCTGGTATTTAAGAGATGTACCGGTAAGGCGGCGAGGAAGTATTTTACCCTGCTCGTTAACAAATTTCAATAAGAAATCAGGATCTTTATAATCTACATATTTGATACCTGCTTTCTTGAAACGGCAATACTTTTTAGTCTTGTTCGTCTCTATGTTTAAAGGCGTAAGATACCTGATATCCCCGTCTTTTTTTCCTTTAGCTGACTGTTCTATACTTGACATAATTAGTTTGCTTTAGATTTTAGTTTTTCTCTCCTTCTTTCTGCCCATGATAGAGCGTGTTTGTCAAGGCTTACGGTTAAGAAACGCATAATCCTTTCATCGCGCCTGAATTCAGTTTCAAAGCCAAGCATAACTTCGCCTGAAGCTTTAAACTGGAAAAGGTGGTAAAATCCGCTTTTCTTGTGCTGGATTTCGTAGGCCAGTTTTTTAAGGCCCCAGTCTTCTTTTGCTACAATCTCGGCACCCTTAGAAGTAAGATAATCTTCAAATTTACTTACTGTTTCCTTTACCTGGGTTTCAGATAAAACGGGATTCAAGATGAAAACAGTTTCATAGTTGTTCATAATGATAAATTTTAATGTAAAAATTGGGTGCAAAAATAGTGATTTTTATTTATTGCGCAAGGTTTAAAAAAGCTTTTTTCTCTTAACAAAAATGGTAATTTTCTTTATATTTGTAATCACGCCCAACAAAAAAAGCTTATATTACCATAAACCTTACTAATAAGACCTGAAATGAAACTTAACTGTGTAGTTGTTGATGACAGCACCATACATAGGATAACTATAGCTAAACTGGTTAACGAACATCCGGACCTTAATCTTATTGGTGATTTTTCGAATGCATCCGAAACCCGTGCCTGCATTTTACACAAGGATGTAGATTTGCTTTTCCTTGATATAGAAATGCCGGTACAAACAGGTTTTGACCTGCTTGACGGGCTCAAGACCAGGCCTCAGATTATTTTTGTTTCGGCAAAGTCTGATTATGCACTAAAGGCTTTCGACTATGCCGCAATAGATTACCTGCACAAACCCGTTACTAAAGACCGTTTTAACAAAGCGGTACAAAAGGCGATAGAGCTGCACCAGATGCGAAAGGAAGTGCCTGAAGAGGAGGGGGAGTTCATTTTTGTAAAGAGTAACCTTAAGAACCTCAAGATTTATATAGCTCGGATTAAATGGGTTGAGGCTTTTGGCGATTATATTAAGATTATTACCGATGAAGGCTCTCACCTGGTATTAAGCACAATGAAATCTTTTGAGGCTGAGCTGCCATCTGATAAGTTTTTAAGGGTACACAAATCATATATCATTAATATTGAAAGGGTACAGCGCTTTAACAGCAAGTTTGCCGAAATAGGCACTACACAAATACCGCTTAGCCGTAACAAAAAAGAAGATCTTGCAAAAGCGATAAACAATCTTCAATAAGGGTCTGCATTTACCGATACTTTTACCGACCTGTACTGTGGTATAGCTTCAAAACTTGCTAATGCCCTTTCTATTACTGCTTTTGTGCCTGCAAGCGCAGTGCCCTGCGGTATTTTTACCATTATTGTACGGATATATTCATTCCTTATCCTGCTTATGGCAGGTTCTTCCGGGCCAAGGACAGGCGTATTGAGATTATTGCTCAGCACATTATACAGCCACATAGCCCCGTCTTTTAGCTTTTCAAAATCTTTGTGTTTAAGCGTTAGCTTTACAAGCCTGTAAAATGGCGGATACTTAAAATTGTTCCGCTCATAAAGTTGCTCCTTATACATAGCCTCATAATCATTATCTGTAACCTGCTGGATGATATTGTGCAGCGGGTTGTAGGTTTGTATATATACCTTTCCGCGTTCATCCTTACGCCCGGCACGGCCCGCCACCTGGACCATCATCTGGTAGGCGCGTTCAAAAGCACGGAAGTCAGGCTGGTACAGCATGTTATCGGCATTAAGTATGCCCACAAGCCCCACATTGTCAAAGTGAAGACCTTTGGCAAGCATCTGTGTGCCGACCAGTATATCTATTTCCTGATTTTTAAAAGCATCAATAATTTTTTCATAGCCATATTTTCCCCTTGTGGTATCCTGATCCATACGCCATGAGTTTTTATCAGGAAAAAGCTCTTTAAGCTCCAGTTCTATCTGCTCTGTACCAAACCCTTTTGTAGAAAGGTCGGCAGAGTGGCACTGGTGGCAGTGGGTAGGGTTAGCTATATGATAGCCGCAATAATGGCAACGTAGCTGGTTTTTATATTTATAATAAGTAAGGCTCACATCGCATTGGGGGCATTGTGGCACGTGGCCGCAGGTCATGCACTCTACCCACGGCGAAAACCCCCTGCGGTTCTGGAAGAGTATTACCTGCTTACCATTAGAGAGTGCCTCGGCAATCGCTTCGGTAAGCGTGTCGCTAAAGTGGCCTGTCATGCGTTTACGCTTGTACTTGTCTTTTAGGTCAACCAGTACAATTTCCGGCGGCACTACTTTGCCATAGCGTTCTTTAATTTCGGCATAGCCATATTTGCCGTGTGTGGCGTTATAGTAGCTTTCTATGCTCGGCGTAGCAGAGCCTAATAAAACCTTGGCATCAAAATAGCCTGCCAGCACAATTGCTGCATCACGGGCGTTGTAACGCGGGGCAGGGTCCTGCTGCTTAAAGCTTTGCTCATGTTCTTCATCTATCACCACAAGCCCCAAATTATGGAAAGGCAAAAAAAGCGCAGACCTTGCCCCGATTATAACCTGCGCCTTTTCTGAACCCACAAGTACCTGCTGCCAGGTTTCTATACGCTCATTATTCGTGTATTTAGAATGATACACTGCTACCTTATTGCCAAAATGAGCCGTGAGCCTTTTTACCAACTGGGTAGTGAGGGCAATTTCAGGCAGAAGGTATAAAACCTGTTGGCTTGATGTTATATATTCTTCAATAAGTTTTATATATATTTCGGTCTTGCCGCTAGATGTTATTCCGTGCAGTAAGGTCACCGGGTGCTTTGCAAAAGCGGTTTTTATATCCTGTAAAGCTGCCTGCTGCTTTTCGCTCAGGCTAAAGCCTGAATCATCTTCCTGTTTAAACTGTATGCGGTCTTCTTCAAGATAATATTCTTCAAAAATACCTTTGTCAGAAAGCGCTTTAATAACTGCAACAGAAACCCCTGCGGCTTCTGTTAGTGTTTTAGCCTTAACAGGTTTTTTGGAAGTGGCCTGTAACTGAAAGTACTGCAATACTGCCTCACGTTGTTTTTTAGCGCCCGAGAGCATATCAAGCAGTTCGCTTAATTTATCCTGTTGCAGGAACTCATCCTGCAGGCGTATGTATTTTATGGTTTTTGGCTTATACTTTTCAGATATTTCTTCTTTTAGCAAAACCACATTCTTAGCAATAAGGCGGTTAATAACGGGTAGAACCGTTTTTTTATTTAATATGCCTGATATTTCCTGAATTTTGAGTGAAGTCTGCTTTTGCAGTGCTTCATAGATAAGGTATTCTTCATCAGTAAGCGTGTCCTGCTCAAAATCGTCCTGTTTACCCGGCAGTATAATAGTTTCGCTTTCCAGCAGATAACCCGACGGCATAGCCGAACGGTACACATCGCCTATGGTACACATGTAATAAGAAGCTATCCAGTGCCAGTGCTCTAACTGTGCAGCAGTAACAACCGGAGCATCATCCAGTATCTGGTGAATGTCTTTAGCTTCATAAAGCTGCGGTGGGTTTTGGTGCAGGTCTTTAACTAATGCCGTGTAAATTTTACCGCGCCCAAAGGGTACCGCTACACGCATACCCGGCTGTAAGAAAGCATATTCTGCTTCGTTTACGGCGTAAGTAAAGGTTTTGGGCAGTGCCAGCGGTAAAATTACTTCGGTGAAAAACGGCATAAGCAGTATTTGATACAAATATAACCTTATGCGGGCATAAAAAAAACACTCCGCAAAGGGAGTGTTTAGGGAAACTGTTATTCCAATGTATTTATACTCTTGTCCAGGTTTGGCTCCTGCCCAATAAAGAGAAGCCAAGATAACCCCTTACATTAAGTTTGTCTTTACCTTCCAGTTTAATGGTGCAGCTGTACAATTTACCCTTGTTAGGGTCCAGTATGTCGCCATCGGTATATTCATCACCGTCTTTTTCAAGCCCGCGGATAATTACCAGCCCAAGTATCGGCTTGTCTTTATCAGAGCCTTCACATTTAGTGCATTTGGCATTTTTCTTGGCAGGGTTTAAAATTTCTACCACCTTGCCATAAATTTTACCGTTCTGCTCATAAATTTCGACAATGGATTTAGCCTCACCGGTTTCGTCGTCTATTGTTTTCCATTTACCGATAACTCCCTGTGCAGCAGCCGAGAAAATACCCGCAACTGCGACCATAACGAATGTTAGAAAGTATTTTTTCATAATAACCTTATTAGTTTTTTGTTAAATATATAAATTTTTTCGTTTCAATTTATGAATTAACGCATTTAATTCGAACCCTAACAGTAAAATAAAGCAGTTAATCCATATATACAGCATTAATACAAGTAGCGTGCCAATAGAACCATATAGCTCATTATACTGTGCAAATCGCGTTACATAAATACTGAACAGATAGGAAGTTATAATGAAAAGTATGGTTGTAAATACTGAGCCATAGCTGAAAAAAGCAGCCTTTTTTGTTTCTTTTGCAGCGAATTTAAAAAGTACGGACGTAGTGGTTAAAATCATAAGCACAAGAAATACATAACGCCCTATTTCCAGCAAATAAACATCATCTGTAAGGAAGCCGTTACTTTTGAGGATGTGGATTACTACCTCCAGCGTAATAATGGCTGCAACCGTAATAATAAGTAATACCGAAAGTATCAGCGAAAGACCGATAGCAACTGCATACTGCCGTAAAAAAGTGCGTTTTATGGTAATGTGCATGGAAGACTGAAAACCACTTAAAATAGCATTCATGCCGTTACTCATAAGCAATATTGCCAGTAATATACCTGTAGAAAGCAGGCTGCCGTAACTGGTTCCGGTAATGTCTTCTATAATTCCGTGAATGGCCTCATAGGTATTAGGAGGTACATTTTCTTCGACAAACTGCAAAAAGTCATCCTGGAAATTCTCTACGGGTATGTGCGGTATAAGGTTAAGTATAAAAAGTGCAAAAGGGAACAACGACATAAAGAAACTGAACGCAATGGCACCCGCCCTGTAAGAGAGATCGCCCTTTACAATACCTGTAATATAAAGCTCGCTGAGGTGGTAAAGCGTTAACCCCTCCGACCAGGGGAGTTTAATGCTTTTGCCAAAGCGTACTACCTGCTTAATTACAGGAATGCGTTCCAGCTTATGTTCCAGTTCCGCCGACATTAAAATGCTTTTAGGCTCAGGTCCATATTATAAACCGAATGGGTTATGGCACCTGATGAAATATAATCTACCCCGCACTCGGCATATTCGCGCATGTTGCTCTCATTAATGCCTCCGGAAGATTCTGTCTGGCAAAAATCACCTATCAGGGCTACCGCTTCGCGGGTTTGCTCATAATCAAAGTTATCCAGTAATATGCGGTGTACGCCAGGGTTTTCCATAATCTCGCGGACTTCTTCAAGGTTACGGGCCTCTACAATTATTTTAAGGTCGAGCCCTTTTGCTTTAAGATAGCCCAGTGTTTTTTGTATGGCAGGGGTAATGCCACCTGCAAAATCAATGTGGTTGTCTTTCAGCATTATCATGTCATACAGCCCAAAGCGGTGGTTTTTACCCCCGCCAATGGTTACTGCCCACTTTTCGAGGGCGCGTATGCCCGGCGTAGTCTTGCGGGTATCGAGTATTTTTGTAGTGGTACCTTTAAGTAATTCGGTATATTTTTTTGTTTTTGTAGCTATGGCACTCATGCGTTGCATGGCATTAAGTACCAATCTTTCAGCCTTTAAAATGCTTTGTGAGCTGCCGGTTATGTGGAAAACCACATCTCCATGCTGCACAGGGGAACCGTCTGTTATAAATGTTTCCATTTTAAGGGCAGGGTCAACATAGGCAAACACCTGTTTGGCAAAATCTACCCCGGCAAGTATGCCGTTATCTTTAACCAGTAGTTTTGCCCGTCCTGTAGCGTCGGCAGGAATGCATGCCAGCGAGCTGTGGTCGCCATCGCCAACATCTTCGCGAATGGCATTTGCAATAATTATATCAAGTTCTTTTTGAAACTGTTTGTCTGAAATCATGCTTTTGTATGGCTTTTCTAATTGTATAGCTAAAATAGCGGTTTTTTTTGAGAATGATGTGCAAGTGCAGTGAAGAGTTTACGGGGATTTATAATTAATATTTTTTTAAGCAGTGTGTTAATGAATGATATAAATATCTACATTAGCGGCATTAACTGACTAATAATTATAAACATGAAAACAATTAAGTATTTAGGGTTTTTCTTAGCATTTTCATTACTGTCTTTTCAGGGCGTAAACACTATTCAGGATGTTTCTCCGGCAACTGTTGTAACGGCTGAAGGCGGTTACTTTGATGTGTATTTAAAAAACAACTGCTCTAAAGAAGTAAAAGTAACCGTAAAAGCAGACGGATCATCTTCAACGTCAACTTACAAATCGGGCGATAAAACTAAAGTTCCTGTAAAAGCGGGTTATGAAGTTTCGGTTGATGGTAAATTGCTTATCAAATTAGCTGAATCTGACAGCGGTAAATCTGACAGCGGTAAAGAGATAAATCTTTGTAAGTAATTTGATTAAAATATAAAGGAGGCTGTTTTAAAAGTAATTTTGAAACAGCTTTTTTTATAATTTATTCTGAAGTCTTCTTCTCTTCTCCCAAAAGTTTAGTGAGGTATTCAATGCCTTTGTTTTGTACACCTTTTAAAGTCTCAGTATCAGGCTCATTATTAAGGTTTCGAAAACTAATTTTGATATCATTTTGATCGATTAAAATTATACTATCAATTTTCGAAAGTGGTATTTTATATTGGAGTCCAAAGTCTCTCCTTGTGTAATTAAAGAGTAGAAATAAACCGGCACCAATTATTAAGACGGGAAGAATTATTGATTTGAAGTCGTTATTATAAAAGAAAAAGCCTGTAAAAATAATCCCAATTGCTACTAAGAAATTCTGCTTGTTAGCAATACGGCTCAAGTTGTCTCTTGTAGAAACTGTACTTTTTTCAATAATATCTTTCGTTTCAGACCAATTACCTGTAGTGGTTAAATAAAGATTTTCATCATCTATATTTATATAGCCGTTGTGGTATTTAAAGAAATGTTTCATTTGTTAGTTTCAAGTCTTGTAAAAATAGTAATAATTCTAATTTTCTAATTCTGAAATCTAACTTCTACATTTAGATTATCCCACATTAATTGTCCTGCCCTTAAAGCTTTTCCTGCCTTTTTCAAAATAGAAGTCAATCTGGCCCAGGTTAATGCCATAGCAGCCCACCTGGTTTACCAATACTTCCTTGCCTTCCAGGTTCTCTGCAACATAAGGTTTGCTTAAAAAAGTGTGGGTGTGCCCGCCAATAATAAGGTCTATGTTTTTGGTGGTTCGTGCCAGCACAAGGTCGCTTACCTTTTCTTTGTCTTTATCATAAATAAAGCCCAGGTGCGAAAGGCATATCACAAGGTCGCACTGCTCATCGTTTTTAAGGATGCGGCTCATATCTTGCGCTACATCTATCGGGTTCAGGTAAACCGTTTCTTTATAGAGTTTTTTATCTACAAGCCCGTCAAGCTGTATGCCCAACCCGAATATACCTACCTTAATGCCATCTACCATAAAAATTTTGTAGGGCTTTACAATGCCATCCAGCACTGTATTCTTAAAATCATAATTAGCCGAAACAAAATCAAAGCTGGCATGGGGCAGTTGTTTGTAAAAACCGTCTATGCCGTTATCAAAGTCGTGGTTACCCATAGTGGCAAGGTCATACTTCATCATGCTCATTACCTTAAACTCCAGCTCCCCGCCATAGTAATTAAAATAAGGCGTACCCTGAAATATATCGCCGGCGTCCAGCAGCAGCGTGTTGGGGTTCTCTGCCCTTAGCTGCTCTACAAGCGTAGCCCTGCGCGCTGCCCCGCCCATGTTGGGGTGCTTGGGGTCGTCTGCGGCAAGCGGGTCTATATGGCTGTGGGTGTCATTTGTATGCAGTATGGTAATGCGTTTGGCACTTTCGGTTTCGGGGCTGTGTGCAAAGCTGCTTAATGACAGTCCGCCCAATACCATTGCCGAACCTGCTGCCGATTTTTGTATAAAATCTCTTCTTCTCATTTTTACTGCTCAATTATTATACGTTCAGATGTATTAACCGGCAAAGTGTCAACTTCCTTAAAATAATCAATATACAGGTTTCTCAGCTTGTAGTCCATATCATAAGATGCGGTTGCTTTTTTAAAGAAATCCATGTGGTCGCCGCCGTTGCTCAGGTAGTCAGATGTTGCAACATAATAAATCCTGCTGTTATCTACCGGTTGCCCCTGAACGGTAACCCGCTTAACCGAATTGTCTTTATCCATCACGATCTGCATCCCGGCGAGTGGGTGGGGCTTGCGCTCGTTGGCAATATATGCTGCAATTTCCCATATCTGCTGCCCTTTCAGTGCCATAATAATAAGGCTGTTCTCAAAAGGCATAATCTCATAAGCGGTACGGGCGGTTACAAAGCCCTGCGGTATTGTAGCGCGAATGCCGCCGTGATTAAGCAGGCATATATCTACATGCTTTTTTTCGCGGATGTAAAATATGTTGTCGGCTTTTTCAAAGGTTACATCGGCCATAAGGTTGCCAATATTGGTTTGCCATTTGCCTTTGCTTTTATCAAAAGTTACGGGAGACCATGCTAAAACACTGTCAAGGTCGTTATCAATGTGCTCACGGTAGGGCGCTATAAAATTTTCTATCTGGCTGTCGGGTGCATACTGTTCCGTTACCGGGATTTTTTTGCCGTCAACCCTGTTGCTGTAAAATTTTTTAGGCCCGCAGGAAATAAAGGCAAAAAGAGTTAAAAATAACACAAACATATAATATGCAGCGTTATTCTTTTTTAGGTTTATCATTTGTGATGACACTTATTTGAAGTAATTTTGCATTCAATCAGTAAAGGTAAGATGTTTTTGAAGTTTATTAAAAACTTTGGCTTAAAAAAAACCATTAAGAAATTATTAGCCAAATATCAACCGGGCCCTATGCCCGATGCCGTTAACACAGTAGGCGTAGTTATAGACGAGCGGTATTTTAACGACAGGAACGCCATTGTAAAAGAGCTTGTTAAGCATGGCATAACCGAAAAAAACATTGAACTGCTGAGCTACAGGGAGCGGCTTAATGCTAAAGAAACGGTAGATTGCTGCTACTATACCTATAAAGATATAGATGCCGATGGTAACTTTAAAAAGGATGATGTTGCGGCATTTATAAATAAGCCGTTTGACATGCTGGTAAGCTATTATGATACGGATAGTTTTCCGCTTATGCTGGCAACGCTTAAAAGCAATGCAAAGTTTAAAGCAGGCTTTTCGTCAACCGACAGCCGCCTCCATCATTTTATGGTAAATACTACGGCAGAAAAACACAAAGAGTTCTTAGCAGAGCTTTTTAAATATTTAAAAATCTTAAACAAAATATAACTATGCAGGCATTAACAGGTACAGGCGTAGCGCTGGTAACCCCTTTTAAAAAAGATTTTTCAGTAGATGTTGAGGCACTGAAAAGAATTGTAAACTTTCAGGCAGATAACGGTATAGATTACCTTGTTGTGCTGGGTACCACAGCAGAGTCTGCAACGCTGAACAAAGAAGAAAAACAGCTTGTTATAGATACTGTTACAGAAGCAAATGCAGGCCGCCTGCCGCTTGTTTTAGGAGTTGGGGGGAATAATACCTCTGAAGTTTGCGAAGAATTAAAAAATCGAAACCTTGAGGCTTTCACCGCTATACTATCGGTGTCTCCATACTATAATAAACCAACCCAGGAGGGTATTTACCAGCATTTTAAAGCTGTGGCGCAGGCGTCTCCGCTGCCAATTATCCTTTATAACGTTCCGGGCAGGACAGCAAGCAACATGCTCCCTGCAACGGTAATGCGCCTTGCGAATGACTTTGATAATATTATTGGCATAAAAGAAGCAGCCGGAGATATTGTACAGGCTATGAAACTGATGCAACATGCACCAAAAGGCTTTTTAGTAATATCCGGAGATGATATGATAACGCTCCCAATGGTACTTGCAGGCGGGGCAGGGGTAATATCTGTAATTGCAGAAGGTTTCCCGAGGCAGTTTTCAGACATGGTGCGACTGGGGCTTGAAAGAAAAGCAGATGAGGCTTACAAACTGCACTACCTGCTTGCCGATGCCATAGACATGATTTTTGAGCAGGGTAACCCTGCGGGTATAAAGGCTGTATTTAAATCACTCGGGCTTTGTGAAGATGTTTTAAGGCTGCCGCTTGTAAATGTGAATGAAGACCTTGCCAATCGTATTGATGCTTTTGTAAAGAAAGTAGGATAGGTTACAATAAAATATTTATATATGAGTTAAAGGAGATGCCGCAAGGCATCTTTTTTATGCACAATTGGCTGCGAAAAAAAAGATTTTGTAGTGTGTAATTATTAACTAAATTTGCAGTTGCTTTAAAATCCGGCGGCGGCTGTGGCTAAAACTTAATCCAGACAAATGGCGAAATACCTATACATATTATTAATTGCCGTAGTATTTACATCTTGCAGCGAATATCAGAAAGCGCTTAAATCAGAAGATTTAAAGCTGAAATATGAAGTTGCCGATAAAATGTATGAGAGTGGCAAATATGCTAAAGCCATACGCCTTATAGAGCAGATATCGCCTTCATATAAAGGAAAAAGGCAGGCAGAAAAGCTGTTTTACATGTACCCGATGGCATTATACAATACGAAACAGTACTATACTGCCGGCTACCAGTTTGAATATTTCACCTCTACATACCCTATGAGTGAAAAACTCGAGGAGGCTTCTTTTCTTGGTGCCAAGAGTTATTATATGCTTTCGCCTAAATATTCGCTTGACCAGGAAAGTACCTATAAGGCGCTTGACAAGCTTCAGCGTTTTATAGACCGTTTTCCTAACAGCCAGTTTATGCCGGAGGCCAACCTGTTGGTTAAAGAGCTTAATGAAAAACTTGAGAAGAAAGCTTTTGAAATTGCAAAGCAGTACCACACTACTGCCGAATACTTTGGCGACTTTAACGCTGCAATAAAATCGCTTGATAATTTTATACTGGATCATCCGGGTACTATCTTTAAAGAAGATGCCCTATACTATAAGTTTGATGCTGCCTATACACTTGCCATTAACAGTGTGCAGTCTAAAAAGCTGGAAAGGCTTGAGGCTGCCAAAGGCCACTATGCAGCGCTTATAAAGTTTGCCCCTGAAACGAAATACCGCAAAGAGGCAGACGAAAAACTGGAAAAGCTTAATGCTGAATTACAACAAATATCTAAATAATAACGAGTCATTTTTATGGATTTAAAGAAAACCCATGCTCCCGTAAACACTGTTACCTACAACAAGAGCAAGATTGAGGAACCGACCGGTAACGTATACGAGGCTATAACCATTATAGCTAAAAGGGCTAACCAGATCAATACCGAAATTAAAAAGGAACTGATTGAGAAGCTTGAGGAGTTTGCTACTTATAATGACAGCCTTGAAGAAATTTTCGAAAACAAAGAGCAGATAGAAGTTTCCAAGTTTTACGAAAAGTTGCCAAAGCCTCATGCACTTGCTGTAGAAGAGTGGCTTGACAACAAAATATCATACAGGGAACCAAACAAATAACAGCATGTCAGTTTTAAGCGGTAAAAAAATAATACTGGGTATATCCGGTGGCATTGCCGCATATAAAACAGCATCGCTGGTAAGGCTTTTTATAAAGGCAGGTGCACAGGTACGCGTTATCATGACACCTGCCGCTAAAGATTTTGTTACTCCGCTTACATTATCCACACTATCCAAAAACCCTGTAAGCTCATCTTTTTACAATGAAGAAGATGAAAATGCGGTGTGGAACAACCATGTAGAGCTGGTGCTTTGGGCTGATTTATTCCTTATTGCCCCTGCAACAGCCAACACACTTTCTAAAATGGTATCGGGTAGTGCCGATAACCTGCTTATAGCTACCTATCTTTCTGCTAAGTGCCCTGTTTATTTTGCTCCGGCTATGGACCTTGATATGTACAGGCACCCGTCAACACTTACAGCATTCGAGAAACTTACCGCATACGGTAATATCATGATACCTGCCGAATCCGGTGAACTGGCAAGCGGGCTTTCAGGTGAAGGACGTATGGCAGAACCTGAAAATATTATAGCTTTTATAGAAAAGCATTTAGAAGATGCATTACCGCTTCGCGGAAAAAAAATACTGATTACCGCAGGCCCCACATACGAAGCTATAGACCCTGTGCGTTTTATAGGAAACCATTCATCCGGTAAAATGGGATATGACATTGCCCTTGCTGCCGCAAATGAAGGTGCCGAAGTAATACTGGTTAGCGGGCCAACACACCTGCAACTAAAACATGATAATGTAAAACTCTTGCGTGTTACCTCGGCAGAAGAAATGTATAATGCCTGCCATGAGTATTTTGCTAATGTTGATGTTGCCATTGCAGCCGCAGCGGTAGCTGATTACAGGCCAAAAACAGTGGCATCGCAAAAAATAAAAAAGGCAGATGCAGAGTTTACCATAGCATTAGAAAAAACTAAAGATATACTGGCATCATTGGGTGAAGCAAAACAGCAACAGTTTTTAGTAGGCTTTGCCTTGGAAACAGAAAACGAAAAAGAAAACGCAAAGCTTAAGATTAAAAGAAAAAACTTAGATTTGATTGTTTTAAACTCGCTTAACGATGAAGGCGCCGGTTTTGGCAAGCCAACAAATAAGGTTACTTTTATAGATAAAGACTTTAATGAAGAGGATAAAGAGCTTAAAGCCAAAGAGGCTGTTGCAAAAGATATAATTGATAAGATAAAAGCACATTATAATGTTTAGATGGTTAACAATAATAGCGGTACTGTTTGCTTTTACTGCACAGGCACAGGAGCTTAACTGTACAGTTACCGTGAATGCCGACAGGGTTACCGATGCAAATACACAGATTTTCAGGACGCTGGAGACTTCTCTTAATGAGTTTATGAACAGCACACGCTGGACATCGCGCAACTTTAGCAGGAACGAGCGTATAGACTGTTCTATCTACATCAACGTTTCGGCTTATGACTCTAACAGCTTTAGCGCTACCATGCAGGTACAATCGTCAAGGCCGGTATATAACAGTACGTATCAGTCGCCCATATTAAACTTTAATGATAAGGATATAAGTTTCAGGTACCTCGAAAACGAGACATTGCAGTATAACCCGAATGCTTTTACATCTAACTTAATTGCACTGATGGCCTATTACGCCAATATTATAATTGGTATGGATGCTGATACGTTTGAGCTTAACAGCGGTACGCCTTACTACCAGGCTGCACAAAACATGGTAGGGCTTGCACAGGGTAGTGGCTACAGGGGCTGGGGGCAGCAGGATGGTAACCAGAACAGGTTTTTCTTAATTACCGACCTGTTATCAAACACGTTCAGCCCGTTCAGGCAGGCGCTTTATGATTATCACAGGCAGGCGCTTGATGTTATGTCAGAAAACCCTAAAGCAGGAAAAGAAAAAGCACTTGATGCTATAAAAACACTTGCTGAGGTTAACAAAGTGCGCCCGAATGCATTTCTTACCCGTATCTTTTTTGATGCCAAGTCAGATGAAATTGTTTCGATATTTTCTGATGGCCCAATGGTTACCATAACCGGGCTTGTAGATACGCTAAACAGGATATCTCCGCTTAATTCTTCCAAATGGAGTAATATAAAATAGTACATTTGTGCAAAACACCGCACATTGGTATGTTGCAAACATTACACATTAAAAACTTTGCTCTTATAGAGCAGCTACATATAGATTTTTCGGAAGGCCTTTCTATCATTACAGGCGAAACCGGTGCAGGTAAGTCAATACTTTTGGGTGCGCTGGGGCTTGTTTTGGGCAACCGTGCCGATTTAGGTTCGCTTAAAGATAAAGAACAGAAATGTGTTGTAGAAGCACATTTTAAAATAAGCGATTATAACCTTAAAACTTTTTTTGCCGATAACGACCTTGATTATGATGATATAACCATAATAAGGCGAGAAATATTACCGTCAGGAAAATCGAGGGCATTTGTAAATGACAGTCCTGTTAACCTGCAGGAGCTGCAACAGCTTGGTAATCATCTTATAGATATACACTCGCAGCAGCAAACAAGGGAGCTTTCGGATGAGCAATACCAGCTCTATATTTTAGATGCCATTGCGGGTAACAGCCACCTGCTTGCAGAATATAAAAAGCAACTTTCCTTATATAAAAGTATAAAGAAGCAACTTATAAAGGCGAAAGAGCAAAAGGAAAGCCTTACCAAAGAATATGATTACAACAGTTTCTTACTTAAGGAACTTACAGATGCCAACCTTAAAGCAGGCGAGCAGGAAGAAATGGAAGCTGAACTTGAAAAACTCAGTAATGTAGAGTTTATTAAAGAATCGGTAGCCAAAGCGCTTGCCATTGCTGAAGAGGAGCAGATAGGTGTAATACAAAGCCTTAAAGAAATAAAAAGCACACTGCAAAAAATAAGTGGTTTATGTGTAGGTTACAGCCAGTTCTATGAAAGGGTAAACAGCGTACTTATAGAGTTTGATGATATTGCGGCAGGGCTTCGGGAGGATGCCGACCTACTGTCTGACGACCCGGAGAGGCTGGAGCTTATCAATCAAAAGCTGCAGTTAATTTACAGCCTGCAAAAAAAGCATACCGTTTCTACAGTAGAAGCGTTAATAGCAATTCTGCAGGAACTGGAAGGAAAGGTGTTGCAGTCGGACGAACTGGATGCCACGATTGAAAAACGTGAAGCAGAGCTTTTGGATATAGAAAAAGCAACAAATGAAGCAGCAGCAGCGCTCTCTGAAAAAAGAAGTGCAGCCATACCTAAGCTAACCGACAATATAACAACTATACTTTCTCAGCTTGGTATGCCCAATGCACGTTTTAAATTTGAACTTACTGCATCAGGTAATTACCATGATAATGGAACCGATACTATAAACCTGATGTTTTCTGCCAATAAAGGAACCGATTTCGGCCTGCTGAAAAAAGTAGCTTCAGGAGGTGAGATGTCACGTATTATGCTTGCGGTAAAATCGGTATTGGCGGGATATTCTAAACTTCCTACCATAATTTTTGATGAGATAGATACGGGGGTAAGTGGTGAGATATCCAATAAAATGGGAGACATTATGAAAGAGATGAGCAAAGCCATGCAGGTTTTTGCCATAACACATTTACCGCAGGTAGCTGCAAAAGGCGACCGCCACTATAAAGTATTTAAGAGTATACAGGGCGAAACAACTGTTTCTGAACTTAAAGAGCTTACAGGCGAGGGCAGGGTACATGAAATAGCCGAAATGCTTTCGGGCAAAGACATATCCGATTCTGCGCTTAACCACGCAAGGGCGTTGCTTAACTGAAAAAATGCTATATATTTGTTTTTGATATAAACCAGCAAACTCTAATTGATATGCATAATTTACTTAAGGGCAAAAGGGGGATTATTACCGGAGCCTTAGACCAGAATTCTATAGCCTGGAAAGTGGCTGAAAAAGCACACGAGCAGGGGGCAACTTTTGTATTGACCAATGCGCCGATTGCCATGCGTATGGGCGAAATAAAAAACCTTGCCGAAAAAACTAATTCAGAAATTATTCCGGCTGACGCTACCAATGTAGATGACCTTGCCAATCTTTATACAAAAGCCCAGGAAATACTTGGCGGTAAAATAGATTTTGTACTGCACTCTATAGGTATGAGTGTTAACATCCGTAAGAACATACCTTATACAGAGTCTAATTACGATTACTTTATGAAAGGTATAGATGTATCTGCCCTTTCATTACATAAAATGCTTAGCGTTGCCATGAAGATGGACGCAATAAGCGAAGGCGGAAGTGTTGTGGCGCTAACCTATATGGCTGCACAGCGCACCTATCCGTTCTATACTGATATGGCAGATATTAAAGCAATGCTTGAGTCTATAGCGCGCAGCTTTGGTTACCATTATGGTGTAGAGAAAAAAGTGCGTGTTAATACCGTGTCTCAGTCACCAACAAAAACAACTGCGGGAACGGGTATTAAAGGCTTTGGTGATTTTTACAGTTATGCCGATTCTATATCTCCATTAGGCAATGCAGATGCCGAATCATGTGCAGATTACTGTATTACATTATTTTCAGATCTTACCCGTATGGTTACTATGCAAAATCTTTTCCATGATGGCGGGTATTCATCTACAGGTGTAAGTTCTGATGTTATGGATAAGTTTGCTACAGAATAAGTAATAAGCAATCAATACTTTAGTTAAAAAAGAGCCATAATAAGGCTCTTTTTTCTTTTTTATTCACTAAATAAGTAATAAATGTTCTGTATTTACAATTAAGCAACTTGTTTTTTAACATAAAATTTTGATTTGTTTCGAAATTTAATCACAATAAAGTATGTTAAGCATGTTAAATTATATAAAATGTTATGTATCTCTGTAAAAATTGGATAATGTTATAAATAAAGTCTTATTTCTGATAGAAAGTTATAATTTTATTAAGTTTTAAATTAATTATTTACTTTTTATGAAAAAATTTACTTTAATTGCTATGATGCTCTTTGTCGTCACTGCAGGTTTTGCGCAAGCTTCGCTGTATAGCTTCGCACAATCTTCAGGGACGTACAGCCCCATTACCGGGGGGACAGTCCTGGCTACGTGCACCAGTTGTACGGACAGCTACGACTCAAGTTCTTTTGTTATTACTTTACCAACCCCATTTACCTTTAACGGAACTTCTGTTTCGTCGGTGGTAATGCGTACAGACGGGTCGCTTGTACTTGGTTCTACAACTACAGGCACCAGTACAGGGCCAATTGCTGCTACAACTACTGCAACAGGAATTGCTTCTGCTTTGGGTATGGATTTAAGGACCTCTACAATTACGGGTACCGTTTTTGAACTGCGTTGGGAAGATACCGGTTCAGAATATGTATTCCAGTGGCAAAACGCTGCGCGTTGGTCTCAGGGTAATGCAGAGAAACTTAATTTCCAGATTCGCATTGTTAAAGCAACAGGTGTTATCTCCTTTGTTTATGGCGAAATGTCCGGCGTTGCCGACTCTACAACTTATCAGCCACAGGTTGGCTTAAGAGGTGCTTCTAATGCCGATTATAATAACAGGCGTTTAACAACCACCGTTCCTGACGATTCACCATCTTGGGAAGATACTGCTGCCGGAACAAGCAACAGTCATACTGTAAGGTTTACATCAGGTACACCTGCTGCTTTCCCTGCAAATGGCTTAACTTATACATATTCTCCGCCACCTCCATGTACGGGTACTCCTGTAGCAGGCACAGTAAGCGGAAGCCTTTCAAGGTTTGTATGTAATGGTTCTACACCTGCTGCTATAGCAGTTACGGGTGTATCAGCAGCCGTACCGGGTATAAGCTACCAATGGGAGCAGTCTTTAAATGGTACAGACTGGACTAACGCTACCGGTGGTACAGGTGCTACTACAACTTCATATACACCTCCGGTATTTAATGGTACTACAATACAGTACAGGTTTAAAGTAACCTGCGCAGGCAGTTCAGAGTCGGCAGTTACAAGTGCTGTCTCTATAAATAATGAATCTTCGTCAGTATCTCAGGCTACTGCACTTGCTGTAACTGCTGATAGCGCTACACCAACATCATTTGGCGTAAACTGGACAAACGGTACAGGTAACAGAAGGATTGTAGTGATAAGCGATGCTGCAATAACAGATCCTGTTAACCAGACAGGTGCAGTCGCTATTACGGCAAATAATGTTTATGCAGGTACAGGCCAGCAAATAGTTTATGAAGGTACAGGCAGCAGCGCTACAATTTTAGGGCTTAACTGTAATACAAGTTATAATGTAAAAGTATTTGAATACAACCGTTGCGGTTCAGGCCCATACGACTTTTTCTTTAGCCCTGTATCAGGTACTAATGCTATAACATTTACTACTCCGTCTCCGGCTACTGCTGCAGCTTTACCGGTAACTAACAACTTTACCGGATTTACCGGTACTAACCTTTCTGCTGCTGTTGCCGGCTGGTATGAAGGTGCAATACCTACAGCTGCCGCTACAACCCCGGGCACATCATTCCCTGGTGGTAATGCTTCTAACTGGGGTAGTTCATCTGTTTTAGGAGGTACTACTGCAAGGGTAAACTTATATGGCAACATAAGAAATGAGTGGATTATAAGCCCGAAAATTCAACTTACAGCCAACTCAAGGCTTAAGTTTAAAGCGGCTATTACAAACTGGAATTCTGCTGCTGCTGATGCAAGCGGAATGCAGGGTACAGATGATAAGGTGCGTGTAATGGTATCTACAGACGGATGTGGTGTAAACTGGACTCCTGTTTTTACATTTGATGCTGCAAATACAACTACACTTACTAACGTACTGACTGATTTTGAAGTGCTTTTAACAGCATATAACGGACAGACAATACAAATTGCTTTCCAGGCAATTGATGGGCCAACGGATGATACGTCAGACTATGATTTCCATATTGGTGATATAGTTGTTGAAGAAGTTCCGGCGTGTGATATACCTGTACTTGCTGAGTCAACTAACATTGATAAGGATAGTGTAACTATTAACTGGGCAGCACCTTCTACAGGTACACCAACAGGTTATGAATATGTAGTTTCTGCAACAAACGCAATACCTGCAGGTGCAGGCACGGCTGTTACAGGTTTAACGGCTAACGTGTCAGGCCTAAGTGCTTCTACTGATTATTATGTATTTGTAAGAAGCGTTTGCGGTGCAGGAGTTTACAGCGACTGGACAGTTGCAGGTGAATTTACAACACTGTGCGATTATCCTGAAATACTTACTACCACAACGGATGAAGTTTGCGGTATAGGTACAGCATCTTTATCGGCTACTGCTACAGGTGGTACAATTAAATGGTATGCAGCTGCCAATGGCGGTGCTTCACTTGCAACGGGTGCTAACTTTACAACGCCTGAAATTTCTGAAACTGCTACATATTATGTAGTTGCAGAAGGTGTAGGGAATTCTGTATCTGGCGGTCTTATTGCTCCTAACGCATCATGGACAGGTTTTGCCTCAGAAGACTGGGGTATAGTATTTAATGCAAATACTGATGTTACTGTAAATTCAGTAGATGTATATTCTACAACTGCAGGAACTTTAGATGTTATGGTTGTTAATGCTGCGGGCGAAGAACTTTTCTCTACAGGTAGCCTTCCTGTAGCAGCAGGAGGCACTACAACACCTACAACCATTCCGCTTAACATTTCTGTTACTCAGGGTAACGGTTACAAAATACTTGTTAAGAGCTATACAGGTGTAAGTCTTATAAGAGGTTCTGTAAGTGGTTTCCCTTATGTTAACGATAACATAAGCGTTACGGCAAGCGAGTGGGGTGGTACTACAACAGGTACTTATTATTTCTTTTATAATATACAAACTACAGGTGTTTGCGCAGGTGCAAGAACCCCGGTTGCTGTTACTGTTACTGATGCTCCTGAAATTGAAGTTACAGCAACTGAAGAAGCAATTTGTATCGGAGAAAGCACACAAATTTCTGTAACAAGTGCCAACACAGATTATACTTATGTATGGACTCCGGGTGATTTAACAGGTGCTGCACAAACAGTAACTCCTGCCGAGACTACAACTTATACTGTAACAGCTACCGATGCTGTTTCGGGATGTGTTGCACGTGAAGAGATAACTATTACTGTAAATATGCTTCCTTTTGCAGAGGCTGTACAGTCTGAAGTAGCTATATGTGAAGGTAGTATAGGCCAGCTAAGTGTTGTTGGAGGCCCTGTAAGCGGAGATGCTGTTATGGGTACAGGTACAACAGCACCAGGTACTACTTCATATCCTAACCCGTTCAGCGCTTACTATGGCGGCGCTAAAACACAGATTTTGTTCACGTCATCAGAACTTGAGGCACAAGGTTTGGTTGAGGGTACTACAATAAGCTCTCTTTCTTTCGACTTCTTTGCTTCTGTAGCTAATACAGCAAATGACCTTACTATACGTATTGGTACGACTGACAGCAACCAGTTAACAGCAGGTTTTGATTCAACCGCAAACCTTGTTACAGTTTATAACGCAAACTTTACACCTGTTGCAGGTACTACTGGCCTTGTGCCGTTTAACTTTAGTACTCCTTTTATCTGGAACGGAGACAACATTATAGTTGAGGTAGTACACAACCAAGGTAACAACGGTAATGGTTCTGGTACAAGGACAAGGACAACAACTACATCTTTTAACAGTGTTTATTATGGAGCTGTTGATGGTGTAACTCCTGCAGGTGCAGCAAGTATTGATTCACTTGATGAAGATGATTTTGATACAGACGGTACTTCAACATCAAGGCCAAATATTGTATTTAATCATGAACTTAATACAACTGTTGTATGGTCTCCTGCTGCCGGTTTATTTACTGATGCCGGAGCAACAACTCCTTATAACGGAGAGAATGTATCTACAGTTTATGTTATGACAACTGCTGCTGCAACTTATACTGCAACAATTACAAGTGAGGCAGGTTGTACTTCAGATGTTACTATAAATGTAACAATTACAGATACCCCTGCGCCAACTGTAGCGGATGCTGCACAAACACTTTGTGCCGGCGCTACTTTAGAAGATATCACCATAACAGGTACAGATATACTATGGTATGCCGCTGCAACAGGTGGTGAAGCTCTTGAAGATGATACAGAGCTTACAGATGCTACTGTATATTATGCAAGCCAAACGGCTGATGGTTGCGAAAGTAATGAAAGGACTGCAGTTACAGTTACAATTTCTACTGTTGCAACACCGGTAGTTGCTATAACACAACCGGGTTGCGGAGATACAACAGG
>CEQG01036038.1_pt1 | contig 27832 bp, 18 predicted proteins | sample 350301 | NCBI WGS metagenome assembly CEQG01 (sample SAMEA2621242, study PRJEB7988) | marine metagenome | isolation source: saline water (ENVO:00002010), including | reverse complement strand
GATCTCCAAAATAGTTTCCGGTTTCATTCGAGTTTGCACCTAATGTCCAAATGGCCGGCCATGTGCCCGCGGTATTGGTAAGTTTGGCACGGACCTCTATGCGTCCGTAGGTAAAGGCGAACTTGGCGTTCAATCTGGCCGAGGTATACTCTTTTGTACTTCCGTTATAGGAGTATTGCTCTTTGATGGCCTTTATTTTTAAGGTTCCATTGTTCACATAGGAATTCTCTTCCCTATCGGTATAGTGCTGTAACTCGTCATTGTGCCAGCTACCGTTGTTCGGGGGAATAACTTGATGATGCCATTTTTGGTCATCCGGTCTACCTTCGTTTTCAAATTCGTCGGAGAATACCAATTTGGCAAAAGCCTCATCGGACCTGTAAACATCTACGCTGTAACTTTCGTTTACGAACGCCCCGGACTCGGAGTAGGCCCATACGGTAATATTGTGATTATTTGTTCCATCTTGAAGAAAGGTATGTTCAATGTTTCCAGACTCACTGTCTATTTGGTCTCCCGTTCCAAAACGGAAGGCGTACCTGATGGCATTGGTGGCGGAAGCCATTATCTGTATCGCTCCGGAGCCATCCCCATTGGGATTGTTGTCATTTGAACCGACCACGGAAATAACCACATTTAGATTGGTGGGTGCGCTGTTGGAGTCTGAATCCCCAGAACTACATGAAATGGCCAATAAGAGAGATAATATAGATATATTGAAAATGCTCATTTTTACTATTTGGTGAATGTACAATTTGTTTTTCATAGAAAACTTTACTTGGATTTGAGCTCCTTTCTGTTAAGGAAAGGAGCTAATCCGTTTGCTTAATTAACTAACTCAAATCAATTTATGATTTGTTTTTCATTATATGTTTAGTGGAAATAGATGTTGTCCAAGAAAATGGTTCCATTTCCATCAAATTTCAATTGAATTACATCGGTTAAATCAACTACACCTGAGAACTCGGTCAAAGGAATATCTACACTTACCCATTGTCCTGCAGTTACTTCTATTGCATATGGAGTTTCTACAGGTCCTGTACTTATCAAAGATAGATTAAGGGCCGATGAATCTGGCGTCCAATAATCCAGGTGAATCATGGTCATTCCTGATACATCCAATGAAGATGACAATTGTGTTCCCTGATAGTTTAGATTTTCGTATTTCAAGGTATTGTTTCCATCAATGTTTTCTTGTGTAACTACGGTTGCCTGCCCCCAATTAGGATTGAAATCGGTATCGGTGAGGTCAGTATAGGTATCACTGAAGATTGAAATCACATCTGCCTGAGGCAAGGTTGGAGCAGGAGCGCCTGCTGCGGGCTCCGTGGGAGGTGGCGAATAGAAATAAATGTTGTCCAAGAAAATGGTTCCATTTCCATCAAATTTAAGTTGGATCACATCTGTCAAATCAACTGTATCGGAGAACTCTGTCAAAGGAATATCCACACTTACCCACTGACCAGTGGTCACGTTAATTGAATAAGGTATTTCAACAGGACCAGTGCTAACCAAAGATAGGTTGAGGTCGGAAGAATCAGGCGTCCAATAATCCAAATGAATCATCGTCATTCCAGAAACATCCAATGCATTTTCGAATTGAGTTCCCTGATAGTTCAGGCCGTCATATTTCAAAGTGTTGTTGCCAGCTATGTCTTCCTGTGTAACTACCGTAGCTTGTCCCCAATTTGGATTGAAATCTGTACCGGAAACATCGGTATATGTGTCACTGAATACGGAAATCACAAAATTATCAGGGACTGTAGGTGTTGGGGCTCCCGATAAAGGAGTGTCGGATACCCCAGCTTCATTATAAAAGAAAACATTGTCCACGAAAACTGTATTTGCTCCTGAGGGTGTACTTATAAATAGCAATTGTGCAATATGCTCCTTGGTTGTAAGTCCAGTAAAATCAGATAATGGAATATCCAAGCTCACCCATTCTTGTTGTGTGGGTGCTTCAAATACAATTTCATGCTCAACATCATCGCCACCATCGTAGGCTCCATCAGCACCAAAATCTACCAATTTTATTCTGAATTCGGTAGCATCACCGGTCCAGATATCGGTTCTAAAATGTGTCATGCCGGTAGCATCGATTGGATTGGATGTTGCTTCAATTCCAGCAACGTTGAGTTCACTGTACTTTTTAACCGCATTACCATCAATTTCGATGTCCTCCAATGTTGCGTTGGACCAATCGGTTCTCCATGTGTCCACGGTAACGTTAGTGTACACATCACTAAACAATGAAATTACCTCTGTTGGGTCTATGTTTGGGTCGGTTGCGGGAGCGGTAGGTTCACTGGTTTCAACGGGCTCTTCCACTTCACCACCTTCGCTCATCACAATATCGTCGAAATAGTGGGTGGTTTCCGCACTTTTCTCGCCATTGAAGTCAAAAAATAGAATCAGTCTATCAAATTTATCGGAATCACTTGGGGAGAAAACGAATGATAATTCTTCCCATTCGTTGGCTACTGTTGTAGTAGCCTGCACTTCTTTTGCAATGGAGTTATCGGTTTTGTCCTCAAACTTCAATAGTACAATCTGATCAGCAGCGGGCGAGTAAACTTTAATTTTCACTGTTTGCATTTCGCTAAAGTCGACTTTGCTTGCCAAATCGAAAAAGAATCCTGCCCATGGCTCAATATCGGCTGTTTGGGTATACTCAACCACTGTCTCCGATGTATTGATGCCAGACGCATCTGGATTTTCTACATACTCAAGGGTAAAGGAACCGTCCTTTTCTCCAAAGAAAGTGACCTCAGGTCCCCCACACTCAAAATCGATTCCTTCGGACAACTCAGGAACAATGGTGGAGAACACACAGTCTTCACCGGGTTCGGGCTCTGGTTCCGGTGTCGGTGGTACATAGGCGGAAGGAGGCGGAATATCGTCCTCCGTTTCGCAAGAAATAATGGTTCCCAATATACCCAAAGCCATTAATAGGGCAATTATGGGCAATTTTGAACGGGATATGTTCTTGTTGTTATTATGCTTTTTCATCTTTCAATGTTATAAGTTAATTATAGTTTGTGCCGGTTTAGTTATACCCATCGTTCTGTGGGTAGTTGGGTCCTAAAAGGTCCATCTGTTGTTGTGGAATGGGCCAATTCTGCATGTACTCCCTAAGAATGTCTTTTGGGTTACCTTCAGGATACGATTCGTTCATGTTGTCGTTGTTCATATGATCTAAAAGGTAATCGTACAACAACCCGGTACGTTTCAGGGTAAACCAACGTTGACCTTCAAAAGCAAGTTCGCGGGCCCTTTCTTCCAATATGGTCTCTAAATCAATGCTGTTCACTGGAGCGGTATTCGCTCTGGTTCGTACCGCATTAAGGTATTCCAAGGCCTTGGCGGAATTGTTGAGCATCATGTGTGCTTCGGCACCGATTAAATAGGTCTCGGCCAAGCGATAGATCATAATGTTCTTAAAGTGATTCCTGTCGGTAGGTTCTACGGTCTCATCAAGGAACTTGATAATCCCGGGGTTTTGCCTTCTGTAGTAAAGCATAAACTCGTTTTGATCATCTTCGCTGTTTTCGTATAGGTCCAATGGGTCGCCAATTTCACTTCCAGCTGGCACTGCGGTCTCATCGTTGTAGAGATATTCGAAAATATAGTAAGTGCCATTTTTTCTGGTATCGTTAGGGTCTTCGTTGAGTAGGTCGATGGTGTACTGGTTCAAGGAAATAAATCCAGCTCCAGCGCCACCATTTTCTACGGACTGAATCAAACCAGGGGCATCAGCATAGCTGGAAACCATATTCCAGTTCATGATATGGGGGTCACCACCACCGATAGTTTGTCTTTCAAAATTGATGGCAAAAAGGGTCTCGGAGTGATCAAGTTCTCCGGCAAAAACTTCAGCCGTGGTCTCTGTCAAACTATGACTGCCACTTGTAATGATGGCATCAGTCTGAGTGGCGGCTTCGGTCCAGTCGTTTTCCCACATGGCCACTTTGGCTCTCAGGTGTCTTGCGGCACCTTGTGCCCAACGTCCAAATTGAGGGGTGGCGTAATCCAAGTTTGCGATGGCAAAATCCAAATCGGAACGCAAAAGTGCAAAGATCTCTTCTTCGGAGGATTTGTCCTGTGGTACATCAAATGCATTCTCGGGCGTAGTGGGCTCGGTAGTGATAAAGATGTTGTTGAACAGGCGGTAAAGCGTAAAGTAGGCATGGGCACGCATACATTTGGCTTCTGCAAGGATTTGATTTCGTCTACCTTCTTCAATATCCTCCAAATTCTCTGCCCCTTGGATTACCGCATTGGCCCGGTCAACTATTTTATAGTAGTTCACCCAATAGGCATTAATGCCCGATGTGGTACCGTAATCGCCCAAACTGGCTCCCCACAGCAAACGGCTATATAGGGAAACCTCTCCGGTGATACCCACGCCCAAATCGCTTTTTGCCTGTGGAATTAGAGGATAGGTCCCATTCAAGCTTAAATCTTGGTAAAGGTTCCTGTTGAGTGTGTACAAACCTACGACGGCATTTTCCAAGCCCTCTGGTGTGGAGTAGAGGAAGTCGACCGAGGTATCGGACAACAGTTCATCTTCCAATTCTTTTTCGCACGATGCGAATGTGGCAATGACAAGCAGTATTGCCAATGCCCTTTTTGATGTTATGTATTGAAATATATTTTTCATGACAATTTTTTTAGAATCCTAATTTTACACCTAGGGTTATGTTTCTGGTCTCGGGGAAAGCAGAGCCATTTTGGTCATTGTTTAAAGGCGTCTGTTCCGGGCTGTACGACTTAAAATCGGTAAAGGTGAACAGATTGGTTCCGGTTAAGTATATCTTGGCACTTTGTAATCCAATTTTGGAGAAAGTATCACTAGGAATGTTGTAGCCCAATGTAAGCGTACGTAATCTCACGTAGGATGCATCCCTTACAGCAAAAGGGAACAGGTGCAAGTGCGTATCTGGTTTTGGTCTTGGGTATTCGGTGGAGGGATATTCAGGTGTGTAATATTTAGTCCTGATACCGTTTATGGCACCCTTCCAAAGCTCTCCGTTGGCAAGAACAGGGTTTAACCTTGTTGCATTTTGTACAATGTAGATATCGGCAAACAGGTCAAAGTTCTTGTAGGTGATGGTGTTGGTAATTGAACCGTACCAATCCGGGTCGGTGTTTATAAAAACATTATCACGGTTATCTATTTGCCCGTTGCCATCCTGATCTATCACGCGAACATCACCTGGCTGGGCCAATGGGTTTCCAGAACCGGCAATGTCATCGCCTTCTTGATAAATTCCATCATATTTTGGCAACCAGATATTGTTGATGGACTGTCCAACGGACAAACGTCTTCCTGAATTTGCATCGGTTATATCGATAGGGTTTCCTTCGTCATCGAGTTCTCCTGTAAGAGATATAACTTCGTTTCTGTTTCTGGAGAAAACAAGTCCCAAAGACCAACTAAAATCTTCTTTACGGATTATGTTAGAGGTCAAAGAAGCTTCAATACCTTGGTTTTGAATTTCACCTGAATTGAATCGAATCACATTAAAACCTGTGGTTCCGGCAATGGCCCTGTCCAATAACAAGTCGGTAGTATTGGCTTTGTAATATTCAAGAGTTCCTTGAAAAAGGTTATTGAACAATCTAAAGTCGACACCGGCGTTCAACGTGGTCGTGGTTTCCCATTTAAGGTCAGGGTTGGGCAGTCGGGATGATGCGGTGGCACCTGCCACTGTTTCATCACCGAACACATACGGTAGGTCGTCGGCAACCCCTAAAGATTCCAATGGGTTGATTCCTTGGTTACCTGTGGCACCATAACTCACCCTAAACTTCATTTCGTTAATGGCGTCGATATCTTGCATAAATGGTTCCATATGCATTTTCCATGCTAGGGACACCGCTGGGAAGAAACCCCATTTGTTGTTCTCTGCAAATACCGAAGCACCATCCGCACGCGCTGTCGCTTCCAAAAGGTATTTGTCCATATAACCATACCTAACCCTTCCCAAGAAAGAAAGTAGTCTACGCTGGGAAACATCCCTAACGTTGTTCAACAGTTCGGTGGCGTTACCATTGAAGCCAAGGGCGTCGTTGGTGAACCCTGATTTGTCCAATTGGGTGTATTCGGTACGGCGTTCATCGAAGGCCTGTACGGCTGTCAAATCAAGACTATGCTTATCATTGATTTGAGGGGTGTAGTTCAGGATGTTTTCCACAAGCACCTGTTTGAACAAGGTGTTGGACAATACCCCAAGTCCGTCGATACCTTCGTCACCGGCAGAGTGCAATGAGGAACGATACACTCCTTGGTTGGTGTTACGGTTTCTTAAGAAAGTTTTCAATGTATAGCTTAGGTTGGGTGCTATGTCATAGATAAGGCTCAAGTTGACATCCGTAAGGTTGATTTTGGTCTCATCCACAGATTCTCTCTGGTCCCACAAGGGGTTTACGGATGTGTTGGATGGGCCGAGATAGAACTTCTGTAGCTCACCATCCGCAGTATAGGGCTGTGCAAGTGGTGTTATTGTGGTAAAATTTATTCCTCCTGTTTCGCGGTCTTGTTTTGCATTCTGATAGTTGATAATCCCTAGGAAAGTCAATTTATCAGATATTTTTTGTTCTAAGTTTAGTTTGAATGTGCCTCTGTCAAAACCTGAATTTGGAATAATACCTTCTTGTGAAAAATAGTTGACGCTGGAAAAAACCTTGGTCTTTTCGCTACCTGCGGAGAAGCTTAGTGCATGGCTCTGGATAACAGCGTCCCTAAGTACCAAATCTTCCCAATCCACAAAGTTTTGGTTCTCAATGGCCTCTAGTTCAAAGGGTGTAAATATGTTCTCATCGCTCAAATAATCGCCAGTGAACCTATTTCTGTTGGCCTCTCTTCTTAGGTCTATAAATTGTGAACCAGTGTATTGATTAAAGTTTTTGGTCAACGTTTGCACGGTGGTATAACCGTGATAGTTTACAGTAGCTTTCCCTACTTTACCTCTTTTGGTCGTCACCAAGATAACCCCGTTGGATGCCCTTGAACCATAAATGGCGGTTGAGGAGGCATCTTTTAGAATCTCAATGTTGGCGATATCGTCGGGTGCCACATCATTAAGGTTGTCAAAGGGAAGACCGTCCACAATAATCAAAGGGGAATTTCCTCCGGGTGCAACAGATACGTTACCCCTAATTACGATATTGGAATTACCTCCGGGTCGTGCATCCCCGAGGTTTACCTGAACACCAGCGGCTCTACCCCGAAGCATTTCGGAGACGTTGGTAGTGGGTACGTTGGTGGCTTCTTCCACTTCAACACTGGTCACGGAACCGATAACGTTACTTTTCTTTTGGGTACCGTACCCTACAACAACCACTTCGTCCAAGGCTTGTGTGTCCTCGCTCAATGTAATGTTGATTTCAGTTTGTGTGCCAACTGGCACTTCTTGGGATACAAAACCAATGTAACTGAACACTAAGGTGTCATCATTGGAAACATCGTCAATGGTGAATTCACCATCAAAATCGGTAACAACCCCATTGGTTGTTCCTTTTACAAGTACGTTTACACCCGGCATGGGACCCATGTTGTCGGATACTGTACCTGTTACGGTTTTAGTTTGTGAATATCCATAGGCAGTACATAAAAGAACTATCCATGTTAAAAATCCATATCTCATTTTCGAGTAAATTTAGTTTGGACATAAAAGTAAATGGCTTAACGTCTTCTTAACAAAGGAGCTACCTCTATAAAAAACCTACATTGGTAATTTTATGGGGTTAAAATTGATGTTTTGCTATTTAAAGCCCCTGAAATATGATGATTTAAAAAAAATAGACATGTGATTATGCTATCTGACAAATCGCTGAATTTGAGGTGATTTGTCAAAATGTAGAGTTGTTGTAGGGGTAATTTTAAGAAATGTAGTGTTGTGATGTGGGAAAGTAGAGTCGCCTAAAAGTTTAAAATGTAATCTATAAGGTTATCGTGGTGCGGTAGGTCGAACTTTTTTCGGAGCCTATAGCGCTTCATTTCTACACTTTTTACCGATATATTCAGCAATGGTGCAATCTCTTTGGAGGAAAGATTCAGCCTTAAATAGGCACACAACCTTAAATCGTTATTGGTTAGACTATCGTGTTTACTCTTGATTCGCTTTAAAAAGTCCTTATCCGCATTGTTGAAGGCGTCTTCAAAAAACTTCCAATCATCTTCGCTGTTTATGTTCTGGTCTATTTCCCTAATGACTGATCTAATATTCTTATCCTTGTTGGGCACCTCCTTAAGTTGAGATTTTAGAGCGGAAAGAAATTTGTTTTTCTTTACCAGGCTCATGGTAGAGATGGCCAGTTCACGGTTCTTGCTATTAATCTCATTTTGAAGTTTCTCCGTCTGTATTTGTGCTATACGTTCTTTCTTCTCCAGTTCCCTTCGCTCTAGTTCTTTACGGTTCTGTTTAATCAGTGATTCCTGCTTTTTCTGGTAATAGTTATTGTAAAGTCTGTGTATCAAAATAAACACCAAAGCAATGGTCAGTACGTATATCAAAAGTGCAAGATTGGAGAGGTACCATGGGCGCAGGATGGTAAAATTATAAGAAACGGTATTTGCGCTCAAGTTGTTGCCCACCATGGCTCTAACGGTAAAGGTGTAATCTCCGAAGGAAAGATTTTTGAACGTAACCTCGGTGTTTTCGGACCATTCGCTCCAACCTTCGTACAGGTTCTCCATTTTATACTGGTACCGTACTTCGGTATATTTATCAAACTCAGGGACACTGTACTCGATTCTAATATTGTTGTTGACATATTCAAATGCTCCTATGGTGTCTTTGGGAGCTTTAAAACCCAACGCTTGGTAATCTCCGAAATAAATGGAATTTATCTGCACCTCTTGTTTGGAAGGTTCTACTTTGGTAAGGTCTAGGGATACAAACCCGTTGGAACTACCTATCAAATATTTGAAATCGGATATTTTTGAGATGTTTTCAAATCCCGAAACCCCAAAATTTGCACGAATGTCCTGGGGAATGGAAATATGGGAAGAGTTCAGTTTGTTGCTAAGGGTGCTTTGAGTAACATATTGGAGTCCGTATTTTGTGAAAAACCAAAGCCGTTGTTCAGAGTTCTCAGGAATAATGATGCTTACCTGCTCATCATTTTGATTAAAAATCATTTGGGTCATGGTGCTGTCCAGCACAATGTCATTTGCTCCACCAATATTATAGATTCCAGCATTCGTTTTATAATAAAGTTCATCCTGAAAACTAAAGATATTCGAACTGTGACCGATACGTTCCACATTGGTTACTTGTTTAACTTCTCTGAAACTTGGGTCGAGCTCAATAAAATACAGTCCTTTCTTTTCATGGTCCACAACTATTTGAAGGGAATCCATTTCAAAAAAACGACTGGAAATGGTGAAACCATCGATGGCATTCCGGAATTTCCAAGTTCCCTCCACCTTTTCAAGTATGCTCAACCCATTATAATTTCCTTGGAGTAAAAGGTTGCTGTGACCCTTAATAGGTTTTACGCCCCATGTCCCGGGGTAATCTGAGATAAGCTCTGCTTGGTTTTTATCGATAATGAAGGTCCCATTATTGTGCCCACAGAAAATAGTGGAATCCAAAAATTGAAGATTCCAAACTTGTCCTTCGGTTCCATCAATCAAACTAAAATTGTCCTGCGAAGCGGACTCACGATAAAACAGACCTTGATTGGTACCCAAATACAAGTGTCCTTCATGGTTCAATGCAGCATACACCAGACCAAGATTGCCCAATTTGTCGACATATTCATTAAAGGGGGAGTAGAGGTTTACGATCGCAATTCCGTTATCCAGACCAAGCCATAAGTTGTTTTCAGCATCTTCAAAAAGGGATAGAACCGTATTGTTGTTCAATCCTTTTTCCTGGTCGATGTTCCGCATGATGGTCTCACCATCTGGAGAGAGGTGATAAAAACCGTTGGATATACTACCGAGTACAAAAGAACTATCGTTCAGTCGAATGCTGCTATATAGTTTGATGTTCAAATCATCCATGGCGGTTTCCCAGGGAGTGACATTTTCCGAATCGTATCTGTAAAACCTGGAACTTTCGGTAAGTATTAACAGGTCATTTCCAACACCGTACAGCCCAACTATGGGCTCTTTGGTAAATACAGGGTCGTTGCTTACCAATTCCGGTTCCCCATTTTGGATAGTGAACAAACCTTCTCTGGCAATTTGAAAATAAACATTGTTGTTTACGATACCCATGTTTGCCTTGTCCGATTTTGCCTCTATGATCTTAAAGCTATCCTCGATTTTATCATAGATGTAGATTCTGTCCAAGGATTGGAAGAGTACCCACTGGTCCAAGGTTACGATTTCCCAAAACTCTTCATCCTCCGTGATAGAAGTTTCCATTTTTTGGGATAAAGAGGTGTAGGTCAGTTCTCCGTTGGGATTTTTGGTCCAATAGCCAAATTCACGATAAGAACCCGTATAAATTTTGTCACCAATGGCTTTTACCGAACGAATTACGGGAGATGTAGGTAATTTATATTGGTGCCACTTGCTCCCATCAAACTCCAAAAGACTGGTATGGTTGGCTACATAAATGTTCTTTGAAGGGGATTGTGTGATTCCCCAATTTTGGAATTCCCCATTATATTCCTTTGGGGTGTAATTTTTAATAGGGGGAAGCTCCTGACCAAATAGCGTTGAAGAAAATACAAATAATAAAAAAGCGATTAGGAGTCTCAAAGGGAACCGATTTAATTAAGCATCAAAACTTTTAAAGATAAAGATAAGTACTACAATTAAAACTTGCTTTTTATCTGTTTACATAAAAGCAAGGGGCTTTTGTGGTAAGCCCCTTGTTTTTTGGATGAAAAGATGACTACTTATGTTTTGGTTCCCAAATAAGTCGCAAAAATGAACTGAAACGTTCATTCTCCCTGCTAATGGGAACTCCCGCGATAATGCCTATCATTAAATTGTCAGCGATTCCAAGTCGCATTTGGGGGCGCATTGTCATATCAAAATCACTGCTCTCCCAAGTTTTATTAAACTCTACCCCAATAAAGTTCCGGGTGCCAGGAATCATGTAGTGAAAACTGGTGTTAACATCGTAGGATGTGTGAACCTCACCGCTTTCATATTCGTGAACTATGATAGGACCGGTATACACCAAGGAATGGAAATTGTTGCCCCAACGTTTGGCGACCACCAAAAACGGATTGTAAACATTTCTAGAAATCATAGGCTTGCCAAAATTTCTGAAATCGGATAGTTCAAACTCATTAATGTAGCCTATGGCCATTGAGGTAGCTATTCGTTCGTTTACAAAGAACGACCATTGGGTCGCAATTTTGATACTGTTCAACCTATTGGACGGGGTTTCGACCCCACCATTGTCCGCCAACGGAGAATAAAAGGTAAAGGGCAGCTCCACTTCGAGGCCCAACCTATCCATTGGGGCCCATTCGTACTCGATAAGAGCTTCGTAGGAATCAAAAGTGAGCTCGTCTGTCAGCCCCAATCCAAGGTTCCACTCCCGTTCCCCTTTTCGTGCACCGAGGTCACGTATCAGGTCAATATATAAGGGTTCTGCGTGCAGCACCTTGGCAGGTTGTTTTTTTTCCTCGATTTGATTTATGTAAAGACTGTCTTTCTCGGTATTACTAATTTGGGAATAAGCTATACTGGATGATGCCAATAGAACTATCGGCATCATTTTTTTTATGATGTTTTTCATGTATTCTGATTTGTTATATGTTAATGTTGAATTGCCCGAACCTTATGGTTAAAAAGGACGGGTTTGATTAAGAAAACAAATCATACTTCGGGAGGGGGCGTATCCTTTTGCGTATACATGTGAGGGAAATAAAGATTCTTATCTGGAAACTTTTTCTTTTTGCTCATCAACAGATGGTTCCGGGAATAGTAATGGTCGGATTGATGTACGGTAAGCTTTATTTTAAGACTAGAACCACTGTTATGGTCTTCTTTATCAGGGTCGTCATATTCTTTAAAAACATCTCCATAGCCCAGGACCTTTTCAACCAAAATCTCGATAATACTCTCTTGGTCGTTGATGGATAAATCCTCAGGAATGTAATCTGGATACCTGTCCGGCGAGTCAACACTGATATTCAACAGGTAGAGACTCATCAGGCCCCAAAATACCTTAAGCAAAGTGCTATTTCGTAAAAGACCTATCACATTGCAAAACTAAGACTCTTTTTTTCTTTTGGATAATTTATCCATGTAAAGAATCACAATTCCTATAACACCACCTATACAGGCCAAAACTCCGCCAACAACACTGGCGTAATTAAATCCTAGTCCAAAAACCATAGGTAGACCACCAAAATATGCGCCCGAGGCATTTCCCATATTAAAAGCACTTTGGTTCATGGACGACCCTAGTTTCTCTGCACCCTTGGCAGCTCTTATGATGGCTATTTGGATGGGTGCCGAAATGGAAAAGGTAATAACGCCGACAATAAAGCTAAGTACATATATGGCAATATCGTTACTTGCGAAAATGGAGTTTAATAGAAGAATCATCGTCATACTAAACATGCTTATGACCACGGATTTTACTGGATTGAAAGTTTCTACCATTCTCGCCCCTAAAAAATTTCCAAAAAACATCCCGAATCCTGCTACGATCATAACGTATCCAACGTTTGCTTCGGGAAGCTTGGTTACGTTGATAACCAAAGGTGCAATGTAGCTGTACCAAGCAAAAAAGCCTCCGGTACCCACAGTGGTAAGGGCAATTAAAGCCCATAATTTTTTGTTTCTCAATCCTGGGGAGGGACTTGTTGAATCAGAATTGTCGGCCTCATCCAATCCCTCTTTGGGCATCCAGAAATAAAGGCTGCAAAAAGTGGCAATACCAGCAATCCCTACCAACATAAAAGAATAACTCCAATGCAGTTCCTGTCCAATATATGTGCCCAGCGGTACTCCAATAATATTGGCGACGGTCAAACCTGAAAACATAACAGCCATGGCTTGGGCAGCTTTGCCCGGTTTGGCCAAATAACCCGAAACCACAGCACCAATGCCAAAAAATGCACCGTGCGGCATCCCGGAAAGGAAACGGAACAGCATCATTGCCCAATAATTGCCCGAAAAGGCCGACAATGTGTTGAAAATGGTAAACCAAACCATTAAGAATAACAAGGTTTTCTTTGGATTGAGGTTGTTGGTGATTCTTGCCATTACGGGCGCACCTATAACTACCCCAAGGGCATAGATGGCTATGAAATGTCCCGCTTTAGGAATGGAAATATCAAGAGAACCGGCAATATTGGGAAGAATTCCCATGATTACAAATTCTGTTAGGCCTATACCGAAACCACCTATAGCTAGAGATAAAAGTGCTTTTTTATTGGTTGATCGTGAAGTTTTGTCCAAGCTTATTTTATTAAGGGGACAAAGGTAATTGGAATCACTTAATTCCTGAGCAAGGATATTGGCTTAATTCTATATTGAATTACCTTAAGAGAATAAACAGCCTTGAAGTTTGGACTAATTCAAATACATTCAAAAAATGAAACAAATACTTTTGAAAGGATATTTTGGGTTCAAGGCTGTTTTTAGGATATTAATTTTTACTGTTACCAAATTATGGCAATGCCTGTGTTTTATCGGAAATCCTCAACAACAAGTACTCTTCCCGATTTATAAGAACCTTTTTATCAAAAAAAAAGACCCGCCCCAAATGAAGCGAGTCTCTTTCTTGAACAAATATGTAAAAAATCAATTGATACACGGAGCTGGATTCGGTCCAAAAGGACCTAGAACTTCACCGTCGGGTGTTTCAATAGTGTAGACGTGTTCTTCTTCAAATGCACCACTGGTATACGAAATCACTAAACTGTTGGTTCCTTCGGGTACATTTACATTAAAAGTGGCTGCATCACCAGCGGTAAATGTGTAGTCCGTGGTTGCCCCATCAATCTCGAACGTTACAAAGGCTCCGTCCCATCCGTCCCCATATAGGTCTTGCATCTCTATTACCCATGTTCCTGGTACAGTAGTCCCTGAAACGGGAGAGCACTTAACAAGAACAATAAAGTTAAATGCTTGCAATTGTTCTGGCTGTCCTGTGAGGGTTGCGCTATAGTTGGCCACTGTGGTCACTGTTCCATCCGTTCCTGTGGATTCTCCCAAAAACCGGATAAAGTCGCCTCCAGAGATATCATCCACTGTTATGCCCAGTGCACTGGCAATGTCGGTATAAGGAATGGAAAGGTCGCTTGGGAACTCTGTTATTGTTGCCAATGGCACCGTGTCGGAAGATACTCCGCCGGACTCCAAAGTTACGCTCAAATCCCATGAGGCAACATTGTCACTAGGGTCATCAACGGTACCGGAGAAAGTGGAGTTGGCCAAGTCACCTTTGGCAACAATGGTTTCGTCCAGCTTTATCCTCACATAAGGTGCGGCCGAATCTTCCAGCTCAAACACGTTGAGTGGGTTTTTGTCCTCGTCTTCACAGGCCGCTATTCCCAAAATCAGTAGTGATAGACCGATTATATATTTAAAGTTACTTTTCATAAGTATTGTTTTTAGAATTAAATCAATCAACGAATCCATCGGGGTTGGTGTCCCAGAACACGGGAGTACTTGGTGCACTTTTCTGTGTAATGTTCGTGTTGCTGTCCGCAGCTGTCTGTGAATACCACATAGACCTTAGGAATGGTCCTGGGTCGTTGGTGGTAAAGGCAGGTGTCAGGTTATCGGGTTGACCTGTTCTTCTATACGTATTGTATGCTTCAATTCCGTTGCACCATAAAGCAATAAAGTATTGCTCCACAATAATTCGAAGTTTGTCCGTATCGTTCCCGGCATCATAGGCTGCCAATATTTCTGCAACATGATTGTCTACGGCTGTCGAGGTCGGAACAAATCCTGTACCCTCTGCCAAAGAAGCCCCAAAGTCCATAACCGTGCCAATGGATTGCCGTATGCCCGTTTCCAGATAATCTCTTGCACTTCCGGTAGTGTTCAATGTCAATGATGCTTCTGCTAACATAAAATAGGTATAGGAAGACATCAAAATAGGGGATATTCCCGCACCTACGAGCCCCTCGTTCACTGCCCCGGAACCGGATACATTTCTAAAAGAGTTGTCATCGAACGGTCCACCAACTGGGTAGGTTCCGTGCAGCGTCCTAAAGGCATCATCTGGTGGAATACCGTCATCGTCCAAATGGTTTCGTCCCCAATATCCGCTTAAACCATTGGTAGCGGGAACCAAACAATAGGGTTCGGAAGGGTCCCACCATGCAGGTAGTGATATTTCGGTAACACATTCCTTAGTAACTACATCCGCACCAGAAAAGTCTTCTTGTTGTCTATAGAAATAGTAACGAATCCTTGGGTCAGGTTCTCCATATTGGTTGGCCATCAAATTCATATAATAATTACAGGTATAAAAATCTGAACTTGGTCCCGCACCGTCGTAGTTGGCATCAAAATAGGGATGTCTACTGTCCGGAGACGCATTATTGGTACCCCATTGAAAGAAAAAATCATCGGCAGGGTCCAAAATCAGTTGGTTGCCCGCAATCAATTCATTGATGCGCGAAGTGGAAACGGATGCTCCAAAGCCTTCGGCAGATGCCAAACGGGTCTGAAGATATAGCTTCAAGCGCATGGTATTGGCCACTTTCTTCCATTGGTCTTCATTGGCATTATAAAATAGGTCGTCAGATGGGAGAGAGGTTTCATCTTTGTTTAGATTGGCAATAGCATCTACCAGCAATTGGTCTGCCGCTTGGTAAATGGAAGCTCCCGGGTCAACCGTTGGATTTAAGATTCCTTCGCCGCCCATTGCCGCTTCCGAGTAAGGTACGTCCCCGAAGAAATCTACCATGGACATCATTATATAGGCTTCCAGAATTTGGCCAATGGCAATATGCGTGAATTGACCTGCTTCTTCGGCCAAAGGATTCATGGTCCTAATGTCTATCAAGGCTCTGGCATACACATTGTCCCAAACCCTATCAAAATCCGATGGATCGTAACTTTCACGATAGGTAGGGCCAAAACCATGTTGTATTCTCACGGGTTCCATTCCAAATTGACTTAGGCCATTTTCGGCACGACCTTCCTCACCGGAATGAATCTGGGCGGTCATTAGTTGTATTTGATTCAAAAAGAAATCAACGCTCGCCTGCGACGGATTTAATGCATTGGGGCTCTCCACTACATCCAAGGTAGTGCTCTCGCAGCCCAGCATAACTGTCAGTGCAGCGATTATGAGACTTAGTATATTTGATATTTTTTTCATAATATTTCTGATTCTTGTTAGCTGCGATTAAAATGATGCTCTTACGGTAAGGCCATATCTTCTGGTGGATGGCCCAGTGAAGAAATCAATTCCTTGTCCGTTGCCAACCCCTGTACTCGATGAGTTGGTGTCGTATCGAACGTCATCAGGGAAGTTCACCGCCTTGTACCAAAGGTTGGAACCGGATAGTGTTAGCGATAGGCTTCCGAAAGGGGTTTTTTCCAACATTTTCTTTGGAATGGAATATCCCAATGAAGCTTCCTGTAACCTGATAGTGGTGCCATCAAACACGTTTACTTCGTTGATATCTCCCCCAAAAAAGGTGTTGAAGCCAAACTCGGTCGCTGTAATGGCCACGTTGTTCGGGCTTCCATCTGCAAAAACGCCCGGGAGTATATAATTTGATTCTCTATCAATTGGATTATCAGGATCAACAACTCCACGACCTATCAATCCAGCCGTTGTTACCGAATACACATCTCCACCATGGCGATATTGCAAGTTGGCGGAAAGGGTGAAGTTCTTAAAGCTGATGGTCGGGATCATCGCAGTGGTCCAGTCTGGGTTTGGGTCACCAATTTCGGTGATGTTGTTGTCCACCAGGTATCTACCATTTGGCCCTACCACTTTGTTGCCGTTATCATCTCTTTGGATGGTGCTGCCGAGCAATACCCCAAATGGTCTGCCTTCCACGGCGTAGTTTGCAGCTTCACCGGCTACGGCGAAGGTCAACAAAATGTTGTTGGTTCCCTCAGCCAGGTCGGTCACCGTGGTTTCACTGGCGGTAAAGTTTCCTGCAAGATTAAAACCGATGCCTGCTTCGCTTTCCCTGAGTATGGTAAGGTCGTAATCGGCTTCTATACCTTTGGTTTCTACTTCCCCAATGTTTACGAAAGTGGAGCGGAAACCTGTTGAGCTATCCAATGTACGGTTGGTAATCAGGTCTGTTGTGGATTTTTGATACAAGCTGACATTAAAGTTCAACCTATTAAAAAGGCGTGTATCCAAACCTACTTCCAGTTCCTGGACTCTTTCTGGGGATAAATCACGGTTACCGAGCACATCAGAAACGGTATTTCCGGAAACTACGTTGCCGTTGAGGTCCACAAATGTTCTAGAATTCAAAGTGAGTACATCCCTAGTGTTAAACGGAGTCGGGAAGCCTGCGGAGGAACCGTAGCCGACCCTAAGTTTTGCATAGTTGAGCACATCTCCCTGCAATGCAGGAAATGCTGTGGTAGGAATAAAGGATAAACTGGCTCCCGGGTAAAACAAAGAGTTGTTTTCTCTTTCCAATGTGGACGACCAGTCGTTTCTTCCTACTACGTTGAGGTACAATAAATCTTTGTAGGAGAGCGTCGCATCCAAATAAATACCTACTAGGTTTTCCTCAAAGTTTTGATTCAGGTCGGTCCCAGAAAAGGAGTTTATAGATGATGGAGTCGTAAAGTTATAGTGTTCTAGCACTCCAAAAACCAATTGTCCTTGGCTTTCGATACCATCCTGTGCATAGGTGTCCCTACGACTATTGGCACCCAACGTGGCGGTAAGGTTTAAATCTTCGGAAAGATTTTTCTCTGCACTAAGAATCAAATCGTGGTTCCAAATGGAATTTCTTACAGATGAAGTTCTTAGAATTCCCAACGTAGGTCCATCTACACCCCCTCTGTTCTGCCCGTACGAGTTTAATTCGGTATACGTATCCAGACCTACCCGGTATGTCAGGTTCATCCAGTCGTTCAAGGCATAGCTCATAGAAACGTTTCCGGTAAATCGGTCGGTTTCTTGACTGGTCTTTGAGTTAGCAACGGTCCAGTATGGGTTTTGAATATCGTTACCTGATCTATAATATAAGCTTCGGCCATCCGCTGCTTGGAATGGGAGATTGGTCAAATCGATGTTTCTCGGCGTGTAAAGTACGTCACCAAATATGGCGGAGCCATTAAAAGCGGCACCGCTACCTGTACTCACGGCATTTGGTGGCGATTTATAGCCTGTTCTGGCAAAATTGAAGACCCCGGACACGGTAAAGTTGTTGGATAGTACCGCATTTCCTCCTAAACTAAAGTTGTTACGTAGCAACTTGTTGCCAGGAGTGACCCCGATATCTTCCGTACGGCCGTAATTCGCATTGAAATTTACCTTTTCGGAACCACCACGAACATTTACGGAGGTGCTGTACACATATCCCGTTCTAAAGAATTCTTCAACTCCGTTATAGGGTTGGTACGGATATTCAACACTCAGTAAATCTTCATAACCGGCAATTAAGGTTGGGTCGGCAATATAGTTGAACGGGTGTCTGGTCAATGCCACTCCGTTTGGACCAGTTCTAATGTATTGGGCTGCTGTGGCAATACCATCATCGTCAGTACGGTCAAAGCGCGGTCCCCAATTACTAAAGAAGAATCCAAATCCTTGATGGAATCCACTACCATAGTTGTTTTGGAACTTTGGAAGCACGGCATTGGACATAAATACGGATTGTGTAACGGAAACTTCCGTTTTGGAGGGGGCATCTCCGGAGGCAGAACCTTTTGTAGTGATCAGTATTACCCCATTTCTACCTCGGTTACCATAGAGTACCGTTGCACTCAACCCTTTCAATACGCTTACACTTTCAATATTGTTCGGGTCAAGGTCCAGAAATCGGCTGGATTCCGTATTTCCATCCAAAAAGTTGGTCTGGGTATTGGTACCAGAATCAAAAGGAATTCCATCAACAATAAACAAGGGTTGATTGGACTGTGTTGCCGAAGAATAGCCCCTAATGATTATGTTGGTTCCAGAACCGGACATACCGTTGTTGGAGGTGATGTTTACCCCAGCAACTTTACCATTGAGCACCCGAGCTACATCTGCTTCGGGCCGAGATTCAACCTTGTCGGACTCCACAGTGGTTACCGAATATCCCAAGGAACGCTTTTCCCGGACTATACCTTGTGCGGTGACCACTACTTCTTCCAGTTGCGATGCGTCTTCCTCCATTTGCACGTTCAAAACGCTAGCTGCACCTACGCTTCTCTCAAGTGTTCGCTGTCCTAAATAGGAGAATACAAGGACATCTCCTTCGTTGGCTTCAATGGCGTAGTTGCCATCAAAATCGGACTGAGTTCCCTTAACGGTGCCTTTCACAACAATGTTGACACCGGGCAAGGGTACCCCGTCTTGGTCGGTGACCGTACCGGTAACCGTTTTTTCTTGAGCGTGGGCAAATGCAATGGATAAGCAAATGGCCAGTAGCGCTCCAAACAGTTTCTTTACTTTCATACGAATAAAGTTTTGTTAGTAATTTGAAATGAGTTAGTGCAACTGAGAAAGGTGGACGGCGCTAGGAAATTGATAGCTAATTCAAATAATACTTCTGGGAAGTGAACAAAACTCAATGGATTTTGTCTTTTTAAGAAGTAGAGCCTCTCACCGCCCTACCTTTACAATTGCACAACAAATCAACTTATAAGTGTGTAGGAGAGGGTACTTTTTAAACGGCTAGAACCTCAAAAAAATGGAAGCCCTTGGGGAAGGACTGTTTTTAACAACTTATGATGTGTTTTATAACAATTTGATAATGAAGTATTAAAAAACCTCTTGATGTTCCAAGAGGTTTTGTGGGAATAGCTCTAAACGATTTAGAGTCCGCTACTATGCCATCTGCATTTCTTGTTGCCTATCGAAACCGGTGTTTACTGCAGTTCGGTAATCGTTGGGGCTATACCCGGTGGTTTTCTTAAAGGCGCTGTAAAAGCTGTTTTTACTGTTAAAACCAACTTCATACATAATTGCCTTTACACTGAGAGAGGGGTCTTCGACCAATAGGTCTTTAGCTTCTTCTATTCTATATTCGTTCAAGAATGAATAGAAATTCTTGGAGAAGAACGTATTGATGACCTGTGAAACCTTGTACCTATTTTCCTTAATATGATCAGAAAGATCATCGAGGCAAAGGGTATTGTTCCGGTAGATCTTGTTTTCATCAAAGGCATTTTTGATTTTCCTTCGAATCAAAACAGCTTCCTCCTCGGTTAATCCGGACTTTTTGTACTTTTCATGACTGTCCGTTGGGTCCAAAGTCCGTTCATGGCCCCCAACATACTTCACAACGAATTGTTTTAGTAGTTGTCTCATTGATTGATGATTTTTGATTGATGACTACTAGTTAACCAGAAAACCAATGTTTTTAGGTGTTCCCGATAAGATTTTACCCTTGTTTTAGGGCATTGAGGTATTCGCTGGGAGTGAGTTGGGTATCTTTCTTAAAAGCTTTATTGAAAGAGACTTTGTTGTTGTAGCCGACCTCGTAGGCAACATCAATAATGTTCAGTTCATTTTCTTGAGCAAGCAGTTCCTTTGCTTCTTGAATACGATGGGAATTTACAAATTCACGAAAGCTCATATTAAAGTGCTCATTGATGAGTTGCGAAGCATTGTGGCGCGTAGTGTCCAATTTTTCAGCGACCATATCCAAATTGATATCGCTTTTCCTGTACAATTTTTCATTGCGGAACAGGTCGCTCAACTGCTGTTTCAGCTCTTGCGATAAACTATCCGTTAGCCCGGACTTTACATATTTCGGAAAAAGAGGGTTGGTATAGGCATATCGTCCACTGAACACATCGGGCTGAACATTGGCGGCATATCCCACATATAATACCATGGTGCTTAAAAGAACAATGGGTGCATGATAAAGGATTCCGCTATTGTTCCCGGTAATAATGTACGCACCATATATAAGGTAGACGGCAACATAGCTAACATGTATCAAATAAATGTTCCTTTGCCAAGTCCTCGTCTTTTTGCTCAGTTCGGAGGTATTCTTGCTCAAGATCAAGTGCACAAAAAAAGCATATATCCCCAAGGATAAGGATTTGAGTGCAACCATCAGCACTAGTTTGGTTGAATCCCCTGGATTTAAACCTTCTTCCAGCCTTTGTAACATTTGGTTGACTTTTTCTATCCCGGAAAACCCATAAATTGTGAATATGAGATAAATAGTCAGAATTACTGTCGGCAGAAAGTGCCACAAATCCGTTCTATCCAAATCCGATGACTTTGACACCCTTTTAAAATATAGAAAAAGCAGGGGCCCATATAAAAAGGAACACCAGGTCGACATCAAATAGGTGTGGGGAAACACGAATACATAATTGGTCTGGTTGACGCATATATTCAGAATGAACAGGGAATGGATAAAAACAAATGTGGCAATAAGATTTCTAGCCTGTTTATCAATTTTTTTATTGATGACCAGCATGAACGTTACGTAGAACCCAATGAGTGAAACAATAAAGTAGAATATGGACCACGTATTTATTTTTGGCAAAACAGTGCCTGACAATTTTTGAAACTCCTGGTTGTCTCGAATTCCGTCAAAATCCTCGTGCAATAAAAAAGTGGGCTGAAAATCGATTTTGAAATAATCGTATATATATCCAATTGATTCTTCTGGTTTATTCAATGCAGCCTGACTAAGGGCCAACTTTTTCAAAATGTGTATTTTATCCTCTTGATTGGTAACATCAAGATTCTTTTGATATAAAGGAACGGCCTCTTCAAATCGGTGAATATTGAAATAATAGTCTGCCCAATCCAATGAGTCTTTGAAGGTTTCTGCTGTGGGTACAGGAAAACCACCATAACCGCTGTTTACGATAAGGCCGTAGGCAAACGTGAGGTTTAGCCATAGAAACAGTAAGACAATATAGTTAGTAGATTGTCTCATTTTGATTGATGATGAATTAGTATTAACAATTTATGAAAATACCGTGTTAAAAACGTTAACAAACTATTAAAGTAGGTAAGCCCCGATAAAAGTTTACTCTTGAAACACCTGTAAGGACGTAGGTTTTGGAAGATTGCATAAAAAAAGCCGAGGAAAATTTTCCTCGGCTTCTCTAATTTCTAGTAGCGGGGACTGGACTCGAACCAGCGACCTTCGGGTTATGAGTGTTTGATACTTGTATGCTAAACTAGTGCAAATACACTGAAATACAACGTATTAAGTAACGATTAATATTATTTAATATCAAATAATAGCAAACAAAACCAACAAATGTTGTACCTATGTTGTACCTAAAATGATTATCTTTATAATCTAATAGTTTTAATATGGCAACGGTAAGAGTAGTTTTGAGAAAAAAGAAGAATAAAGCTGGACGGTTCCCTATTGCTATACGGATAACTAAAGACCGTAAAAGTTCTTTCCTAAATACTGGACAATATATTGATGAAAAATTTTGGGACGAAAAAAATCGTAACGTTCGGAAGTCCCATCCAAACTCAAAGGTGCTCAATAATTTTATTGTCAGTAAAGTTGCAGAAGCTAATGATAAGGTTTTAAAATCTGAAATGAAACCAGAGTACGAATCAGTTGCAGAAATTAGAAACAAGATAGTAGAAAACAAGGGATTTGATTTCTTTGTTGTTGCCAATATGCACCTTAAAAATCTTAAAAATAGAAATAAACATCATCAATATGATACTGAGTTTGGCCGTTTAAAAAAGTTTAAGGAATTTTTAGGTAAGGATGTGCTTCCTTTTAACAAGTTAAATGTTGCCTTACTAAAGAAATTTGAAACTTATTTAATACATAGCAAAAAGCTTTCCCCTAGAACGGTTGTAAACTACCTTATTTTAATTAGAACAATTTATAATCTTGCTATTGCAGAATCTATTACTGATAGAGGGCTATATCCTTTTGGTAAAGGCAAAATGACAATTAGAATTCCTGAATCTCAAAAAATAGGCTTTACTTCTGATGAAATACAAAAGTTAGAAAATGCTCAAGATATTACAGAAGCTCAACAAAAAGCAATTCATATTTGGCTAATCAGTTTTTATTTTGCTGGTATTCGGGTTGGTGATGTCCTTCAATTAAAATGGACGGATTTTAATGATGGAAGACTACTTTATAGAATGAATAAAAACAGTAAACTGGTTTCGCTAAAAGTTCCTGAGAAAGCAACTGGAATATTCAATAACTATAAGGATGAATCAGAAAACAATGGACTAGTGTTTCCTCAATTGAGGGATATAGACCTTAATAATGCTGAGGAAATTTCAAAAAGAACACAATCAATAACTCGAAATTTAAACAGAAGGTTAAAGATTGCTGCTAAGCAATTGGGAATTAAAAAGAACATCAGTATGCACGTCGCAAGACATAGTTTCGGAAATATATCTGGGGATAAAATCCCTATTCAGATGCTGCAAAAATTATATCGTCATTCTTCTGTAACAACTACCATTCGCTATCAAGCAAATTTTATTCACAAAGATGCTGATGATGCTTTGGATAGTGTAATTAATTTTTAATAAGTAAATTATAGTAAATAGAAATATCGCCCTAGTATCCTACACCAGTTTTTACCTCCTAAAGAAATTAGAATTAGATAAATATTTAAAAAGGCATAATTTTTGCAGTTTTCCTGTAAAAAACTGTCTATAGAACGTCAATAACATAATTCTTTGTAATTACCTTATCTAATATCGACCATACTATCAACAGTTGCTAACTCTGTAATTAGGTATGGTATGAAATTACATTTACTCGCTCAAAATCTAGAAAAGCAATTATTAGAAATTGAAGAAAACTCAAAGACAATTATGCAACGCTCAAAGCATTCTATAATAGTCTGCACGAAACTTTTAGGTCAATTTAAAAAGGAAATTGTTAACAAAGGATTCGACTCTATCTCGGATGAAATTTATTTTTTTAAGCACACCAAACAAATCCCATTAAGACATCTTATCTATTTTTCTGAAATACGCTCTTTTGAGATTCAGTTCCCAAAAGCTGACAAAGATTGTCAGCGAAAATTTATTAGAAAAAAAATACAGAAAGTTAACCGTTTCTTTATTTACAATTTAGATTTCACTCAATACACTGATGCAGAGGAAACCCATTTTGACAAGGAATATTACACAAGAGATTATATGGACTTTTATCATATAACAACTTCTAAATTTTATTTTCAGGATCCTGATTTCTTTACCCCTAGAGATATGCTCTTAGGGAAATTTAGGGCCTACAACCGTCTAGTTGCTTATCTTGATAATAGGTTACACGATTTAGAATTCTCTTTGAGGCCTACTAAAACGGCATTGAAAAATACCGAAAAGTTGATATGGCCGTTCACAAATACTGATTGGGTAGAATTTGTTTATGCTCTATCTTCTGCTGGAGTTTCAAAGCAAAACAATTTAAGTATTAGTAAAGTGTCCAAAATTATGCAAGAGATTTTCGATTTTACACCTAAAGACATTTACAAAACTTACCAGGATATTAAAAATCGAAAAAACAGTAGAACGGTATTCCTAGATGACCTCACTACAAGCTTGTTATCTGAAATGAATAAAAGTGAAGAATAGTTCTGTCTAATCATCATTTTTCAATCCTAAAAAGACCGTAGTACGGTTGACCTACGGTCATCTTCTTTGCGCGCTAGTTTTTAGTTTATTTCTATCTATTTCATAGTGAAAATTGATAAACTAAACATTAAATAGGTACAAAACACTCCAAATTTAAAGATGTTAAATTTTGACCGTACTACGGTCGATATGGGGAATAAAATCTAATAAAACTCCACAAATTTGTAGAACGAAAGTCAAATCAAGTTAGAGGCTATCATTTAAAACAGAAAATAATATAGCCTCTTTCTTCTAAAACCCGTTCAATTATGCCCGCAACAATTATTACCTCAGATGATTTAAGAGAATTCAAAATGGAATTGCTCGATGATATTAAAAACCTTTTATCAAAACAAGGAAGTGGAAAACTTAAGAAGTATCTAAAATCTTCTGAAGTAATGGACTTACTTCAAGTTAGTCCAGGCACACTTCAAACGCTGCGCATCAATGGTACATTACCTTATACCAAAGTGGGAGGCATTATTTACTACGATGCCGAGGAAATTCAAAATGTAATGATTACAAATCGCGTACAACACACGATAAAATCATAAGCTATGAACTATATAAAGCTACTCAATGCGGCTTTTGAAAAGTTCTTTTTGGATGACCGTTTAAATCCCACACATATCAGTTTGTATATGGCGCTATTCCAAGAATGGAATAGTAGCCGATTTGCGGATGAATTTAATGTAAATAGGAGGGATTTAATGTCTTGAACTTCTTTACATCGCATTGCCTACTTAACATCGACAACGGTAATATCTACGCCCCTTTCTTCAAACTGCTTAACGATGAAATCAGAAAGGTCACTGTCCGTAATAATCTCATCAACGTCGTACACTTCACATATCTTAGCAAAACTTTTTTGACCAAATTTAGATGAATCCGCTAAAACTATAGTTTTTTGCGCAGCCGCCATCATGCTTTTATTTAAATGAGCCTCCTCTAAACTAGTCGTGGTAAACCCGTGCTCTACATCAATACCGTCCACACCTAAAAACAACTTGCTACAGGAAATGTTTTCAAGAATTTTAGTTGCATAATTACCGATTACAGATAAGGAACTATTTCGAATATACCCACCTAATTGCAAAATATCCACGTTGTCAAATCGCATTAATTCCTGAACGACTTTTATTGACGAAGTAATTACAGTTAAACGGCCCAAAGGAACAATCGCACTTGCCAAAGCCTGAACTGTTGTACCGGATGCAATAATGATGGAGTCATTTTCTACAATTAAATTAGAAGCTGCTTTGGCAATTTCTGTCTTTTCTTCTATATGTATTTTTTCTTTTTCGGTAAGAGGTCTATCATTTATATAGAGCTTCTTCAAGGAAGCACCTCCATGCGTACGAAACAACATTCCTTTATTTTCTAAGGCCTTTAAATCTTTTCTTATCGTAACAGCAGAAACTTCCAAATCTTGGCTGAGACTTAACACCTCTACGTGCTTCTCTCTTTGGAGCTTATCTAAAATAATTTCATAACGCTGCATAGAACTTCGAGTATTGATCATATAAAAAAATTAAAAGAATAAAAACGAAACTAAATCGAAACTAAACTGCACTAACACAAGTAAAGTCAATCAATTCAGATAAACGGTTGTAATAAATCCATAATTCGGATGGATAATTATAGTCAAATATATAAATATTTTACTCAAAAATTTTGAGATTCGTAAAACTTAGATATATTTGCAACCAAACGAAACTAAAAGAATCATTTTGAAATGAATTTATTTGAAAGAGAAACTTTAATGAAACAATTGGAAATCATCCAAACTTGGGACGTTATAGTAATCGGTGGTGGGGCAACAGGATTGGGCATAGCTTTAGATAGCGTGACTCGAGGATTTAAAACTTTGTTGCTGGAACAATATGATTTTGCTAAAGGCACATCTAGTAAGAGTACTAAGCTAGCACACGGTGGTGTACGGTATTTGGCCCAAGGAGATATATCCTTAGTCCGAGAAGCACTATTCGAAAGAGGGCTTATGCTGAGGAACGCACCACATATCGTAAAAAATCAGTCTTTTATAATTCCCAACTACAGAAGATGGGATGAGATACAGTACACTGTGGGACTAAAGGCATATGACTTTCTTGCGGGTAATCTTAGTCTGGGTAAATCCCAAAGGATTAATCCAAAAGAGACATACTCAAGATTGAACACCGTAAAAAAAGAAAACTTAAAAGGTGGTGTTCTTTATTACGATGGTCAATTTGACGATTCGCGATTAGCTGTTAATATAGCACAAACATGTATTGAAAAAGGGGCTACCGTTCTGAATCATTTCAAAGTGAAGGCATTGACCAAGGAAAATGGAATGGTTAGTGGGGTCACGGCAATTGACACAGAAACTGATAATTCTTTTACTTTCTCCTCCAAAACGATTATCAATGCAACGGGGGTATTAACGGATGATATCCTTACAATGGATATCCAGAATGCAAAGAAAACCGTGCGTCCTAGTCAAGGCGTGCATTTGGTGATTGATAAATCATTTCTTCCGGGAAATGACGCAATTATGATTCCCAAAACAAGTGACGGCAGGGTTTTATTTTTAGTTCCCTGGCATAATAAAGTCGTTTTAGGCACTACTGACACTTTGCTAGAAAAAGCATCTATAGAACCCATAGCCCTCGAACAAGAAGTTGATTTTATACTAGCAACAGCAAATTTGTATTTGACTAAAAAAGTTACAAGGAAAGATGTTCGAAGTATTTATGCTGGGCTCAGACCATTAGCTGCTCCAAAAGATGGGTCGGAAAAAACCAAAGAAATATCTCGGAGTCATAAAGTGATTGTATCGGAATCGGGATTGATTTCCGTTATCGGGGGAAAGTGGACAACCTACAGGAGAATGGCTCAGGATACTATTGATAAAGCAATGAAGTTAGGAAAGTTACCCCATATCAAATGCAAAACAAAGGAATTGAAAATACACGGAGCCTGCAATCACGTTGATAGATCCCATCCACTTCATATTTATGGTAGCGATCGAGAGAACATTGAAAGCTTAATCCTTGTATCTCCTGAGTTAAGACAAAGAATACACCCAAATCTACAATATACTAGAGCTGAAGTGGTGTGGGCAATAAGAAATGAGATGGCTAGGACTGTTGAAGATATTTTAGCCAGAAGAGTGA
>CEQG01276100.1_pt1 | contig 28016 bp, 18 predicted proteins | sample 350301 | NCBI WGS metagenome assembly CEQG01 (sample SAMEA2621242, study PRJEB7988) | marine metagenome | isolation source: saline water (ENVO:00002010), including | reverse complement strand
GGAGACCATCCCCTCCTCTCGCATGGCATAATAGAGATTGGCCATGGCGGAGGCAACGGTTTCCGGGTCGTCGAACACCGTTTCGGACACCAACATGTTCTTCGGGGGATCGACCTCCACAAAATCCGAACAACCGCTCAGGGATATGGTAACGCACCATAGTGTGAATAGACCCAAGCATTTCCTTTTATTTAGCTGCATATTTTTCATTGTTTGTTCCATGTCATTGTTTTTAGGTTCTAAAAGCCGATCTGCACCCCCAAGGTCAATTGTCTCAACTGTGGCAATCTGGTACTTGAAGGCTGTTCCGGGTCGGGCCCGTTATAGTTAGTGATCGTCCAGAGGTTCTGTCCCTGCAGGTACACATTGACATCCAACTGGTCGCCGAGATGGGGAACCTTGTAATTCAATGTGATATTCCGCAATCGCACAAAGGAAGCATCTGAAACGGCGGCACTACTTTCCCTTTGGGACCCCTGTCTGTTCTGGCCCACGTTCAATCCCGCAGATGCCATTTGCACCGTGGCGACATCCCCGGGTTCCTGCCACCTATCCAGTAAGATCACGGGGACATTCCTGCGGCCACCGGGCACTGCGATTTGTCTCAGTTCATTATAGGCCCTCTGGTCCTTGAACTGAAAAAAGAAATCCAAGGTCAGGTTCCCAAGGCCAAGGGTATTGCCGAATCCCCCATAAAACTTTGGTGCAAAATCCGCTATCCATTGCTTGTCCGCCACACTGCTGATCTCCCCGTCCGCATTGTAATCCTCGAATTGGTAAAGACCCGTCTCCGGGTCCACACCCAAGGCATGGTAAAGGCGTACCAAGGTCAAGGGCTCCCCAATGATATAGCGGTTGGCAAAGGTGGAAGACTCCAATCCATCGAAGGCCACCAATTTGTTTTTGGGTACGGTGATCGTAAAGCGACCGGACCAATTGAAATTCCTGGCTCGGACCATAGTAGCATTCAGATCCAGTTCAATGCCGGAGTTCTCCACCGTAGCGTCAAAATTCCCTGTCAGTTCGGAAAAACCGGTGGTCGCTGCAAGTGGAATACCTATCAATTGATCGGTCGAACGGTTCCTGTACCATGAGGCATTAATCATAAAGCGATCCCTAAAAAGTCCCAGTTCAAGGCCCAATTCCAGTTTGGTATTGGATTCCCAGCCGAAAAAGGGGTTGAAGATCCCGGTAGGTTCCAGAATAGTGGTGCCATCGTAATCATAACCGCTTACACTATAGGTGTCAAGGAAGCGATAATCCCCAATATTATCACTGCCCGTGGTACCATAACTTCCCCTTAGTTTCCCAAAACTCAAAAAACTACTGTCCGCCAATCCGTTCTCCTCCGAAAAGATCCAGGCAAGGCCCACGGCCCCGAAATTCCCGAACTGTTTCCCCGGTCCGAATCGGGACGACCCATCCCTACGGCCGGTCAAGTTCAGGATATACCTATCGAACAGGTTGAAGTTCACCCGCCCAAATATGGCATTGTAGGCATATTCACTATCCGAATCCTCCAGAACCTCCAAGGTAGCGGCCGCTCCCAGATTACGGATCAACTGGTTGTTCGGAAAACCGGTGCCCTGTTGTACAAATTGTTGGGCCGTTTCCTTTTGGAATGTCGTCCCCAATAAAACCTCCAGGGCCAACCAGTTCCAATGGCCCTTCCAACTTAGCTGTGGTTCCACGATCCAAGATTCCCTATGTGCCGTGTTGTTGGTCACCGAGGAATAGTTTTGTGGTGTCAGCCCCCGACTCGGGTTAACCGCAGAACTGGGCAAGGTCCGATAGGAGTCCAACTGATATCGGTTATAGCCCAAATTGGTCCTTATGTCCAGATTGGGCCCTAGTGCATAAGAAATCGTGGCATTGGAAATTAGGGTATGGCTGGCCAAACCGTATTCCTCCTCCAGGGTGGCCAAAGGATTGTTCCATGTATTGTTCTCCCAATTGATGTTGCCTTCCTGATCATAAAGAGCCGGGGCATTGGGTTCCAAGGTATAGGCCATATTCGTAAAATCCGATCTGGGCATCCTATTGTCCTCCTTGGTGTACAGTGTGGACAGACCGACCTTAAACCGACCATTGTCGGAACGATGGTTGATATTGCTATGGAGGGTTGCCTTTTTATAATGGGCATCCCCTGGGAATACCGTGGTTTCCTTTTGGAAGGCCCCACTGATCAAGAATTGGGTCAGGGAACTGCCCCCCGAAACCGATAACTGGGCATTGTTGCGATAAGCGGTGCCCCCTATCAGTTCCTTCTGCCAGTCCGTATAACGATTCGCATCCCATGTTTTAAGGTCCGGCCATGCAAAATCAAAGGCTGGGTTTTCCAAATAGGCCCCAAACCCGTCATTGAGGATCCCTTCCTTGCGGATTTCCAAATACTGGGGGGTATCCAACAGATTCAGAAAGTGGGACACGCGTCCCAGGGTTGTGCTCAAATGCGCATTGAACCGTGTTTTACCTGCCTTTCCCTTTTTGGTGGTGATCAGCACTACTCCATTGGCCCCACGGGAACCGTAAATGGCCGTGGCATCGGCATCCTTCAATACCTCGATACTCTCAATATCGTTGGGGTTGATACCATTGAGCGGACTTACATTTCCGGAATACAGCTGTCCGGACACATCATTGGAACCCAAGGATTGGGAACTTATGGGTACCCCGTCCACCAAAAACAGCGGATCGGAAACCCCATTAATAAAGTTCCTTCCCCGTACCTCAATATCAAAGCCCCCTCCGGGCACTCCTGTGGACTGAACAATGTTCACCCCTGAAAGATGTCCCTGCATGGCCGCCAATGGATTCCCCACAGGCTGTTTATCGATGACGCCCGCCTTAATGGCGGCGATATTCCCGGTGCGTTCCCGTTCAGAAACCTTATAATATCCCGCATTGAGCACCACTTCACCCAAAACGGTGACGTCTTCTTCCATTTGGACCATCACCACTTCCCTACCCGCAACAGCAACGGAAAGGAGTTTGAAGCCCACCATGGAAAAGGTCAGGACATCATCCGGACCTGCGACAATTTTGAAGGAGCCATCGAAATCTGAAATGGCACCCTGCTTGGTTGACTCCACTATAATATTCACCCCGGCAAGGGGAATTCCCTCTGTACCCGTTACTACACCGGAAACCAAGGATTGGGGAGGTTCCAAAAGTTTGCCCGCCACGATTTGTTCGGAAAGCAGAAATGATAACAAGAGATAAAAGGAAAGGAGTACGTATGTCCTATCCAAGATAATCGGTAATATCTTCATAATGTTGAGTTCGTTTGATTAAAGCGTTAGTTTTAATTGGAATCCCTGGACAATTGCTACCCTGTCCGGGGTTTTTTGTTCTCACTACCGAAGAAGTCCCGATATAATCGTAACTTCCAGAGGGCATCAGGGTTCGGGCATAGGCCATCCTGTCCAGGCAAATGCATACCCAGAAATAGGATTCCCAAAAACATATGACTATGAAAATGTACTAGGGCCGGATACCCCAAAAGAGAATTGGATAGTTATGGAACAAATGGATATAAACAAACCGAAAAAAAAGCAATAAGCTATCCCATAACTATAGTCAATGGTTGAATCAAATGGGATTCTTGGGCTTTTTTCTAAACAGGATATCGAACACCGAATGTGATGTCCCAAAAACAGGACAAGCACACGGAGTGAACCCTACATAAAAAAGTTGCCAAGTGTTTCCCATAACCCAATAAGGTTAGCGATAAATCAGAAAAGAGAAATAAGTAACTAAACGCTAAGAAAAAGTTGGGCGTGATACTCAACTTACCGCTTTTGAGGCACTGGTATACCCGTGTACGATAAGCCAACTCACGCCCGGGTCGTGAGCAAACTGCTTATTGTCTCGTACACATAAAAATTACCAGTTTTCAAAAGCGAGACTCAAAGCGAATGCTTCAAATATGTTCTAAACGAAGAATCGCAAAAATAAATAATCAAGGCTAATATATAAAAAAATGTTCACGTAGTCATGTATATGTGAATAATGTTTTTCAAATCCTGTGATTCACATACTTATATGTATGCAAAATGAAAATAGAAATAATAATGTCACATATAGACTTCCATGTGATTGAAAGTATAAGAGAATTGAGGGTAAAATCAAACCCATATATAGATCAAGTAGAACTGGCACAACGTATAGGAGTATCTGAAGGTTATGTTGGACAAATAGAAAACCCGAAGAGTAGAGCTAAATACAATATGAGAATGATGGCCAGAGCTGCAAAAGCGCTGAATTTAAAGTCATATCAAGATATTTTCCCCAAGGAGATTTTAAAAAAAGATTTAGTGAAAATCAGACTGAAATTGCTCAAAATGGACACAAAAAAACATGAAGTTGATGAAAACGGAAATGTAAAAAAACGCTTTGAAGTTCTTTCAATCAAAAGCTTAACCAACCATGAAATTCTTCAATGGGAAAATGGTGAACTAGAATACATGACTATAATTGAAGAATAAATCTGAATCCTTTTTTGGCAACTAAAAAAGTGGAAATAAGATGGCTACTTAATCGAATATTGTTAGATTGAAAATTTGAAAGGGAGAATGTCTGCATAAAAATGGTAAAAGTTTTACAAGCAGCCAAACTGATATATATAGTCCATAAAGTTAAGTATAATCGAATTGTGCGCATCACAGTTTTGGCTTTAATAAATTAATATTTAGTTCTTCCTCAAAGCACCAATGATTGAAAACATTAAATTTAAAGAGGCCTCTAAAAGAGAAATAACTCTCTACACCTTTTTAGGTGAATCTTTATGTGCCGTTCAAATATTGGAGGACGCTCTAAGTCACTCCATTGTCTTAAAAAAAACAGAGCCTGATCAAAAGAAAGAAGCGGACGACCTTTTAAAAAAACAACGGAAGTATACACTTGGCATGGCGATAAACATTATCAAAAAAGAATCGCTATTCCCTAAACCCTTGGAGATGGAATTGTCAAATCTTTTAACGGAAAGAAACTGGCTTATTCACAAAAGCATTACAGAAAACAAAGGTGATTTGAAATCAGATTTCTACTTTAATAAACTATTTAATAGAATAAAAGCCTTAACATTAAAAGCTCACAAATTGCAGATTTCAATTGAACTTGATTTAATTGAGTATTCCGAAAAAAAAGGAATAGACATGACTAATGTCAAAAATGCGATGAATAAACACTATGGGGCTTAATTTTTTTAAATGGCCTAACTATCAAACCTATATAACAGTGAGCAATTACAATACCCGATTTAAGTTCGTGTGCCTGGTTTTATTTCAGGCAACCTTATGTAATTTATTAAGTTGGTTTATATTTAATAATATAGAGGTTTTGTAAGAATTTCCCAAACTTAATTCTTTCTATTCCCCAAAAGATTAATGTACTTTTTAGAAATTGATTTTGCATTTTTATGTAAAACCTTTTCATTGACAACTTTAAGTCAAATCATGCTAATAATACTTAAAAATTTAGTTTTTCAACGAAAAGAGGGAATATTCGAAGCACATTTTCTTCAGAATAAGATGATTTGTAGGAATTTGCTTCGATAATCTTTACATTTAAATCCCCCCAAGTAAAACCAGGCGCTAACGAAGTACCTAGTTTTTTTCTCAATACATATACAATTATTAATACAAAATAGATGAGAATAAAAAACATTCAAGTAAGATGTTTTAGGTTGCTATCAAATGTTTCCATAAATCTAGAAGACGATATTACACTTATTGTTGGCAGAAATAATACCGGAAAAACCTCATTACTTGAGGTTATTAGAGTATTTACCGCAGGGGAAGTTTCATTATCTTTCGAAGACTTTTCACAATCTTCATACTCCATATTTAAAGAGCTTTATGCTGAATTTCAAAAAACTTTAGTGAAGGAGATTTCAGAAGAGGATAAAGAAACTATTGAATCAACGATAATAGAACGTTTTCCAAAAATCCAACTACAAATTGAATTTCTTTACGAAAAGAAACAAGATTCTCTGATTGAACTTAGTGAATTTATTACAGACTTGGATGAGACTAGAAACGATGCTTGCGTATTACTTTCTTATGAACCCCATAACACACTCGGCTTACTAAAAGCTTTTACCAATAGGGAATCTAAAGAAACTAGACTTATTGAATATTTCAAAGAAAATTTGAAAGCCTTTTATAAGCTAAAATGCTATGCAAAGGATATCAAATCGGACTATGCAAGGGAAATTGAATTGGGATTCAAGGAAAAAGTGAAAAAGGTTGTTTCATTTGAAGACATCAAGGCCCTTAGGATATTGGATGACAAAAAAAGTGACAGTAACAAAACTCTAGCCTTGGGTTTTTCAAAATACTATAATGAAAGAGACCGAACGGATGCCAATGTCAAGGCAGTAGAGGAATCTTTAAAGAACATTTCAAAAGAATTAAAGGAAAAGTATGATTTGGTCTTACAAAAAATCATAGAGGACCTGGATAAGTTTGGTGCCTCAACCCCTATTACTATTCCGCCAATCTCCATTGCATCTGAATTTGATTCCGAATCTGTTATTAAGAACAATATTAAATACTATTACAAGCAGGACGAAATTGATTTACCTGAAAGCTATAATGGATTGGGGTATAGCAATCTGATCTATATGGTATTGGAACTGGCCAGTTTTATTGAACGATTTAGAAATGCCAAAGAAGAAAAGGTCTCTGAGTTCTTGGCAGTGCTAATAGAAGAACCTGAAGCCCATATGCATCCTCAAATGCAGCAGGTTTTCATAAGCCAAATCAAGGGAATCATTGAGGAAGCAAAAAAAGATAGCATCTATGTCCAATTGATCATCACTTCGCATTCTTCCCATATCCTGTCCGAAGCCGGCATTGATTCGGAAAAAGGTTTCAAGCGAATCAGATATTTCAATCGAATTGGACAAAAAGTGGAAGTCCAAGATTTCAATGTACTGAATATTTCCAATGAAGAGCAAACTGCTCGTTTTTTGAAACAATATCTGACACTACATAAATCTGATCTGTTTTTTTCTGATAAAGCCATAATTGTTGAAGGGACAACAGAAAGAATGTTAATGCCCCAAATGATAAAAAAATCCGCCCCGAGTTTGGCAACCCAATATGTGACCATTCTTGAAGTTGGAGGTGCCTACACCAATAAATTCAAGGAAATTTTACAGTTCTTAAAATTAAAAACCTTGGTAGTTACGGATATCGATTCTGTTGATGCCAACAAAGGGGAACGTTGTCCAGTAAATAATGGTGAGAATGGAGAGTTGACCTCCAACCATTCCCTTAAAGATTGGATTCCCCAAAAAAGCACTATTTCCGAGTTAATTGCAGCTTCTGATGATGAAAAAACTGAGGCCAAAATAATTCGAATCGCCTACCAGACCAAAGAAAATGGCATTATAGGAAGAAGTTTCGAAGAGGCTTTTATTAATACCAATATAGAACTTCTTAAATCCACTCATGTTGCTAAAGATGGAGAAAAGACCATTATAAAAAACCTGTTCAGCTTTTCCAAAGTTAAGGCCGTAGAGGACCTAAACAGCAAAAGTCCCTATGTTCTTGCCCCTACAACTTCCAGTGCCAAAACCAACTTTGCTTTTGATGTAATGTCATTTCCTGAAAAATTGGGCGTCTGGAATGTGCCCGGATATATCGACCAAGGTTTGAAATGGCTTGCTGATCCAATGGTGCAAGAAAACGAAGAAAATGGTTCATCAACTGAAATACAGATGTGAAAATGAAGGCCATAGATCAAATAAAGGAAAAAATAGAGGCTAAATTGAGTTATGTTTTGGAGGCTGGAGCAGGATCTGGAAAAACATATGCATTGATCCAGACCATAAATTATATTTTAGAAACCAAGGGCAAAGAAATTAAGCTTCTCAATCAAAAAATAGTTTGTATCACTTATACCAATGTGGCCAAGAACGAAATTATTGAGCGATTGGAAAATAACCCTTTGGTCTTGGTATCCACAATCCATGAGTTTCTTTGGGACTGCATCAAACTATTCAACAAACAATTGGTGAATGAGTTTGATGCGATGAATACAATTTATCATGAAAGAAAACCCGAGAAGCATACTTTGGGACTGATCGATAGGATTAAAAATGTTGAATACAATGATCGTGCGTACAGTGATTTTGAAGAAGGCAAGGTTGGACATGATGATTTAATAGTACTTGCCCATAGGATGTTTTCCAATCACCAAGTTCTGACCACCATTCTAGCTTCAAAATACCCATATATCTTGGTTGATGAGTATCAGGATACTGCCGAAGAGACCATACAGTGTTTATTGGATTTCTTACTATCCAGAAACAAGAAAAAAGCGTTAATAGGTTTCTATGGCGACTCTCATCAAAAAATCTATAATTCGGGTATTGGTTCACTCACCACCTACGTCGATTCCAATATAATAGCGTTAATAACCAAACCGGAAAATTATAGAAGTTCGGAAGGTGTCATCCAACTACTCAATAAAATAAGGACCAACATAACGCAATCCATTCCTGATGGTGTTGAAAAAACCAAAGGCAGCATAAGGTTCATCAACTGTATGAACTATCCCGAAAAAACAAAAAAGCAAGGAATAAAAGCGTATGAAGATTCACTCATTCCAACCAAAAATGATAACTACGATAAGATTATCTCAGATTTGGAGAAGAAAGGTTGGGATTTTGGACCTGGAAGTCAGGACAAGATATTGATAATTGTCAATAGTAGGGTGGCTCAAAGAGGGGGCTTCGGAGACCTTTACAGCATCTTTAGCAGACGATACGGTTTGGGAGGCAATGATGCCCTTTTAAAAAGAGAAAACCCGATTACGGCTTTTTTTGTAGGCTCCATGGATAAAAAAACATCCACGGAGCGAGCAACAGGCATAGAGCACTTGGTTTCCTTTTATGAGCAAGGGAGCTACAATGACATAGTTAATTTCTTGAAACAAAATGGAATTCAATCCCTGCATCTAAAAAAACATTCTGATAAAAAAGTTATTACTGACAAGCTTGAAGAACTCATTTCAATACGTGAATCCAAAACTGTTAAGGAGGTTTTCGATTTTGCCATAGAAAATAAATTGAGCATGTTATCCACTGGTGCCTCCAAATTTTTTGACCGTATCAACACTCCTCTTGAAGGTTTGGATGAAGAACTCAAAGACCGAATTCAAAGGGACATTGTCTTTCATGACAGTTTAATGGCTTTGCCTTACATAGAATTTATACAACTCTTCAAGCATACCCAAAATCAAAATGTGTTCTCAACTAAACATGGTACCAAGGGAGAAGAATACCGAAATGTTTTGGTGGTCATCGATGACACCAGTTGGAAGACACAATACAATTTTGAAAATTATTTTAATGACAGTGAAACCATCCAAGAACGAAAGGAAAGAACAAAGAACCTATTTTATGTATCCTGTTCTAGAGCAAAAGAAAACTTGGTTGTCCTTGCCTTGTCCTCAATGGGCGATGAAGCCATGACGAAAGTGCATAGTTGGTTTGGGGAAAATATCCAACTTTTTAAATAATCAAAGTTCAGTTACAGTAACTGTGATATAATATAATACATATTCAAAATATGTTGTCAACGTGGAAACGCTGGACAAAGCATACCACGCTCGCCGGATAAAATTGAGCACCCATCCTTAAATACAAGCAATTGACTTTCAGTACACTACAACCAAACATTGGATGGCTCAAATTTTCCATTTTTAGTGGTTCCCAGTATCCGTCCCATCCAAGCAATTCGGTGCCTTTCAAAAACAACCCTCTGGGAGGCCTAAAAAATGGGCTATTTTGGCAAAAAGTTCGAGTCCCATAAACGTCCAGTTTTTAGGGATGGTTACACATCAATTCAATTACCAAAACGGCCGCCGTAGAATTGCCCTATCGAAAAATCATGGAGAACATGGTCAGCCCAGGCCCAAGAAAGACCAATGTGTTGGATAAGTCGTATGACAGGGTCACGTCGGAAACCATATGGAACCATTTGGCAAACATACTTACCACGAAAAAAATCGCCCCCAGAAGATGTTGCCCAATTGGTTCTTATTTTCTTTGATACTTCTGACTCTTTCATAACCCAATCTGATTTTGTGATTAATGACGGTATGTTCCACTAGCATCTAAACCACAACATCTTATGACCCATAGTTTCCCATGGAATTTGGCCCAATGACTGGAAAACATTGTCCAGTCCAATGACATTTGAATTGGTTCCGTTTGAAGTTGGCAAAGACCCACTATTCCAATCCATTTCAAGAACGGTAGATTTTGAATTATGTTAAAGTATGATCCTCAAGTAAAGTTTTAGGTAGAAATTCGACTTCTTTATAAAAATGGTTGTTCCATGTTGTAAAACATCTATACTTCCAGTAAAAAAGCGCATTGAGTTGTGAAAAAAGTACTTATAGTCGAGGATGACATAGAGATAGTTCGTTTGCTTCAAATTCATCTAAACGACTTAGGTTGTGAAATAATAGTTGAGCATAACGGGTTTTCTGCACTTTCTAAATGCATTGATGAAAATCTGGATTTGATTATTTTGGATGTAATGTTACCCGAACTTGATGGTATTGAGATCTGCAAGAAACTACGAGCTATCAATATCACTACACCAATTATGATGCTAACATCGCGATCCGAAGAAATTGACAAGGTCTTAGGACTTGAAGTGGGCGCCGATGATTACCTGACCAAACCCTTTAGTGTTCGTGAATTTATTGCCAGGGTAAAAGCAATATTCAGGCGTCAGATGCTTGACGAACCAGAACACTCGACAATAAATTCGAATATATTACAATTTGAAACTCTACATATCGATATTGAGATGCGAAAGGTGCTCTTAAATGGCGTAAAGGTTGAGCTTTCACCCAAGGAATTTGAACTGTTGGTACTACTCTCATCCAATCCTGGCAAAAGCTATGATCGGACCCAACTGCTAAACTTGATATGGGGCTATGATTTTGATGGTTACGAGCACACAGTAAATTCACATATTAATCGCCTTAGATCAAAAATAGAACCTGATATGGGCAATCCAAAATACATACTTACTACTTGGGGGGTTGGTTACAAGTTTAATGATGAACTAGTAATAGCATAGTCTTTTCATGATGGTTAAAAGTGAAGTACTGACCACTAAGTTTGTCGTTAAGTTAATTGTAACCTTTTTTACAATCATTTTAATGGCTGGAATTGGGTATACCATTACCTCCATCTACTTTTCAAATCTATTTTACCAACAAACCACTCAACGCCTCAATGCAAGCCTGGCTCAAGATCTAATTGATGAAAAGTTTGGCATTGAATCTCCATTGGATTCAACCGGGACTGTAAACAAAACTCTTTTTGGGGATATCATGCATAATATGATGGCTGTAAACCGCGCAATCGAAGTTTACTTGCTTAATACAGAAGGATATGTGCAATACTCTGTGGTTCTTGACCATAACATTCCCGAGACCAATCAAAAAAAGATAGATCTTACTCCCATTCATAAATTTATTGCTAACAATGGAAGCAATTATATTTTGGGACAAGATCCCAAGGATTTAACCAAACAAACCATATTTTCAGCAGCGAAGTTTCAAAGCAATGGCTATCAAGGATACGTTTATATCGTGTTGGCCGGGAAGGATTTCTTGACTGCCCGAAGTGACTTGTTCAATGGATACCTTATGCATATTGGTTTAGGAGGTTCCCTTCTTACCCTTTTCTTTTCTACTTTTTTGGGTATTGTCGCCATATGGTATCTTACTCGAAGTCTTAGACAAATAATCTATGCAGCAAAGCGATTTCAGGAAGGGGATTTACAATATCGTATTGAAAATGCAGATAGTACGGATTTGGCCAATGTGGCCACCACTTTTAATAATATGGCCGATACCATTCTTTCTGATATCGAGAAAATAAAATCCGTAGATCAATTAAGGCAGGAACTCATCGCCAACATTTCACATGACCTGAGAACACCACTTGCTGTTGTTCAAGGATATATAGAAACCTTGCACATGAAAAATGCTCAACTTTCGTTGAAGGAGCAGCAGGAGTATTTGAACATCATCTCTTCTGGTGGCGATCGTCTTGCCAAATTGATTTCTCAACTATTTGAATACTCTAAACTCGAGTCCAACCAAATTCAGCCAAAAAAGGAGCCATTTTTAATTAGTGAACTGGCGAATGATATCAATAGGAACTATTCCATTCTTGCCAAAAACAAAAACATTGATTTGAAGTTATCCATGGACGATAATATCCCTTTGGTATTTGCCGACATTTCTTTGGTGGAAAGGGCCGTTCAAAATCTTATGGATAATGCCATAAAGTTCACTCCGGAATTTGGTGAAATTATTATCAAGGTAAAAGCTTTGGAAACCGGGGTGGAGGTAGTTGTACAAGATTCAGGGCCTGGAATTGACAAAGAAAGTCAGGTATTGATTTTTGAAAGATTTAGACAGACCCGAATTGGACGTGAAAAAGAAGGTGCTGGTTTAGGGCTGGCCATAGTAAAAAAAATATTGGATATCCATGACAGTAAGATCACTGTTTTGAGCAACCCAAATTCTGGAACAAAGTTTAGCTTTGAACTGCCTATTTACAACGTAATATAAAAGCCTTTCAGCTCATTTTTTCGTAAACATTCAATGTGAGGATGAGATTCAGATTTATTTTAGTTTTGAGATATCGTTGTCCTTCCTAAAGCTATAAAAATCGTACCATTCATTTACCTTTTTTCCATTTTCATATTTTTCTGCCGAGACTAATTTCTCATCCTTATAGCGCAAACAATAACCATCTTTTACACTGTTTGTCAGTTGACATTTATGATCGATGTCCCCTTTATAGTTATAGAACAACCACCATGATTCCATACTTCCATCTGCAAAATGTCCCTCTTTTTCCAATAAGCCATTTGAATAATAGAAATACCAATAACCCGATTGGACACCCTTCAAATAATGTCCTTTTTTCATAAGGTTTCCGTTGGGGTAATAATATTGCCAATATTTGATTTTAGTCCCTTCATTCAACCATCCTTCGGCTTTTAGAGTCCCATTGTGGTAATATTCTTTGACATAATTCTCATGACCATCTCCACTGGAAGCAATAAGGCCAACTATTATAGGTAATACAAGAAAAGGAAGTCTCAAAATCTTAATTATTTGTGTTGATGCTTAATTCATTTGAAGCGAATTAAGGTTAAAAACATCACGAAAAAATCACCAATTAAAAGATGGTTGCCTTTTGTTTGAAAAAGTTTTCCTTCTTCCTTAAAAATCAATGGTTCTTCAAGATAAATGTAGATTTTATGCTTTTGTGACATCTGTGGGATAAGTTCATTATTCATTTGATCTCGAAAAAAACATTGTGAAAATAATTTTGAACAAAATCGAAGAAAAAATGAAAACAAGAAAATTTTGGATGATTTGTCTATTGACCATGGTAAGTCTTAATAATTATGGGCAAGACACCAACTTATTTTTTAGGGAAGCCAATTCTATTTTCAAACTACATGTAAAGGAAGGAAGGGTAGACTACAAAAAAATTCAATCAAACCCTGAAAAATTGAACAAGACCTTGGATTTGGCCAAAAACATTTCTGTGCCAAAGAATGATATCTCAACCTACCAGGCTTTTTGGATAAATGTTTACAACCTTTGCGTTATAAAAGGTGTTATAGACAACTACCCTATTAATTCGCCCTTGGAGGTCCCTGGATTTTTTGATAAGAAAACCTATTATGTGGGCAACAAAGAAAGAACATTAAATGAAATAGAGAATGAACTGCTTAGGGCAAATTTTCCAAAGGAGCCCAGATTCCATTTTGTACTTGTTTGTGCAGGTCTTGGATGTCCGCCAATTATAGATAAGGCCTATTTACCCCAAACGCTTGAAATGCAACTACAAAATCAAACAGAACTTTCCTTAAATAATCCAAATTTCATCCGTGTCAATGAAAATGAAGTTGGTATATCCCAAATATTCGAATGGTATGCGAGTGATTTCAAACAGGGTGATAAAAATTTTATTGAATTTTTAAATACCTATAGAAAGAACAAATTGAATCCTTCCTCCAAAGTTAGTTTCTATCCTTATGATTGGTCCTTGAACATCTTGGAATGACCATTGTCCATTAGTGAATTAAACTACTGCTTTTTTAAACTGTTCACCTTTCATTTAAAATCAAGGGCAACTATACAGTTAGAACAGATTTTGATCAGAATTCTTTTGTTATGTAACTGTGATTTCTTTGTGATAGGTTGCCCATAAGTTTGCAATCGAAGTAAAAAATGAATTACATAAATCTAAAAAGTAAATCAAATTAAAAATTATTAAACCTAAAATGATGAAAAGAAAATTTTTTAAACTAGCCAGTATTATTTCTGTTTTTGCTTTTGTTTTAGTCGGGTGTTCCGATGATGACGGAGAAACAATTGTAGAAACAATCACAATTGACACTTCTTTACCAGTTGGTGCTTTAGAAGTTGACAGACAAGGGGACTTAGTAGCAGAAAGTGGCACCCCGACTCAAGGAACCGTTCAGATTGCCACTGATTCAGAAGGCACTAATTTTGTACGTTTTTCAGATGATTTCACCACTGAGCTTGGTACAGGAACCGTGGGAATATTCTTGTCCACATCCTCTGTTTACACGCCAGACCCCGCAAATGGAAATCCTAATTTGATGTTAATAGGAAATGTGACCGGTAACGGTGAAATGTTTATTAAGCTGGATGCTGCCCCTGAAGCAAAGTACACTCATATTATTTTATGGTGCGCCACAGCTAACATCCCTTTCGGGAATGCTGAACTTCAATAAAAAGCTCATTGAGTTTACACACTTACAATTGCCTTCGGGGAGTCTTAATACCAACACATGATATTGTGCAAACTTCCCGAAGGTTTTTAATTTTAAAAAATAATTCTATGAAAAAGTACTGGTATACATGTATGTTCTTTATCCTTATGATATCGAATATCCAGGCCCAGAGTGGATGGACAAGAAAATCCAACAGTTATTATATACAAACCTCAGTATCGCATTATTCTTCAAAAAATTACTATACTACTGAAGGTAATTTATCCGATTCAGGAAGTAGGTTCAACAGTAGTGCCCTAATTTTGTATGGGGAGTATGGCTTAACTGACCGTATTACAACAATTGTAGATCTTCCATTGATCGTATTAAATAATTTTAGTTCAACTGAAACTGTTACTGGAGTGGGAAGTTTAAACCTCGGTTTAAAATATAGGCTTTTCAAGAACGTTCCGATTGCAGTTCAGGCAAATTTTGAAATCCCTACCGATGATGGTCGCAACTTTGCAAGGTCGAAAAATCCTAATGCACTTGGTACATTTGATGTAATAAACCTGCCTACCTCCGATGGGGAGTTCAATGTATGGACCAATCTAATTGGATCTCATTCATTTGGAAATGGAAAAACCTATGGAAGCTTATATACTGGAATCAATTTCAGGACTGAATCTTTCAGTAATCAATTCCAAGCAGGGGCAGAAGTAGGACATTTGTTCTTCGACAAATTTTACTTGATAGGTAAACTAAGAATCTTGGAAAAATTATCATCGGGAGAAGGAAACCAGGGTGTTTCATTTCTTTATGGGGAAGGTACTACGTTTACCTCCTATGGATTCAATGGGATATATAAATTGGGAAATCACTTGAGTTTGGTTGCCGCATATTCAGATTACGCAGGCTTCTTGGTAGATCGTAAAAATATTTATGACGGTCCCACTTTTTCCTTTGGACTTTCTATAGAGTATTAAAGTGCAATATTTCTAATATACTACCACTCCATTAATTTTAATGATCAATCCATTTTAAATGAACAAGTATTCAAGTTTATATTAGAATAGTCTATCTTTTTTTTGGGTCTCCTTAAGTGTTGTTTAGTGGTTAAGGAGACCCTTATTTTTCTGCCAGTTACAAACCTCCATATTCTCAAACCATTGGTTAGACAACAATTATATTTGCCCTCCATACCATTATATAATTCATGGGTAAATATCAATTTGTAAACTGGTTTATTGTGTGAACCCTTATTAGAGCTTGTCGATGATCTTGATAGGTCTTAACTGCATCTTCCAAGCTAGAATTATGGTTTCTATAGTCCCAAAGGTCCTCATCGACAATTCAACCACTCTTCCACGAAATCGGTTCAAATCTTCATTAGGCAAATCCATCCCTAACAAGTTCTTATATCCGTAGTGTCGAATACACAGATTTAATTATTCAAGTGTATTGTACACAGTCACAATCCATTATAAAGAGCGCAATCTGACAATCATGTTTGCTATCTGCAGTGGCCCTGAACTTTCGTTAGTCTTTGGTCGTCACTCTAATGGGCATCATTATCTTGGCTAACATGGGCCAATAGATCCGATATCCCATTTACAAGTACTGCTCCCTTATCCTTATCGCCCCTTAACTCCCGAAACTGTCCTTGAAAACACCTATTATGTAACTTTCAGATTCCATTCCTAACCTCCTTTTGGAAGGCACCCTTATTATTACCTTGAACAACTTGCACATCTTCCATGGCAGGATATTAAACCCTATGGTGTTCATTGAACCTATATTTTCCTGTCACCTGAGAAGAAGAAGGAGCCATTTTGAAAAGGTGACGAATCATTCATTTGCGAGGACCAACTGCTACGCGAGGTAGTGCTTTTTTTTTGGAAATGGCGTTCAACCTCCACTTTCCCGATATTTTTCTTGGGTTGGGCAATCTCTATTTGTGCATCTTAAACTTGGCGTTCCTTTACAAGGTAAACTAATAACATCGTATTTTTTGAACTCTCTTCTTACTTTTAAGGCATTTTCAACGAAATAGCCCTTTAGAAGGCCTTTTACTTAGATTTGACTGTGTATTTTATTCTTTGTTTTGATATGTTTTCAATGTTGATTCCAATAGTCAACATCATCTTCTTTTCAATATCCAATCAAATATGGTTAGTGCACTAATAAAGATCCACAAATTAAAATAGCCAAAAATTCTCGTTCCGGTAACTACTGGATTACATATAAAATTTGACTATGGAACCAGCATCGTTCCAAAAGTACAAAGCCAGCTTCTGGACATGTTCAGAAGCTGGCTTGTTAACGTTTTAGTCTAAATAAACTAATTAGTCTATATCCCAAAACAATGGACTTTCAACCGAATCCCCATTACTCAATTTGGATACAGCTTCAGTGCGATTAATACCATTTAATGTTTGAAGTGAGACAGGGTATCTTAGTCTTTTGGGTAAATCGTCTATGGGGACACCTGCAATAAATATATAACTACTTTCTCCAGCAAAATCGGCTTGAAAACTTGGAAGGTTATAGGTATCTCCCGGCAACATCAGAACATCTGGAAAACCGGTTCTTCTGTAATCAGCCCAAGCTTGATGTGCTTGCATATAAAGCGCTATATATTTTTGATTCAATACATTGGCTTCCGTTGCAGCAGGTAAACTTGTCATAAAATCAGCTATATCACTACTGGCTACTCCCCATTTTTCCATGGATGCCCTTACACCTTTTTCATATTCCTCTTGGGAAAAGCCTTTGTACTCGGAAATGATGAAGACCACCTCGGCATATTCCATTAAAACTTCGCTGAAATCGGGACGTAATACCATACTACCAGGGAAAGAATAAGCGGTAAAAGGAAGTGAATTAACGTTTTGATATGCAAAAGGCACGCCAAAATAATCATCAGGATTTTCACTTCTTTCATATGAATTTTCCTGGATACTTTCAATTGAAGCATATATAGGTGCCGCCATTTCAAACAAACGGGGATCTAAAGAAAAACCACCTGTATTCCCCTTTAACAAATCGATAAATGGTGCTGCTACAGCAAAATCTGTTCGTCCAATATAAGCACGCCACCATGGTGAGGCATTAACATCCGAAGTTTCATAACGTTGAAGGGCATTATCATCATTTGAGGTGAAAACCCCATCTTTCAAGGCCGCGTCAATTGCATTGGACGCTGTGGTCGGGTTGACTTCCATTAAATTCATGGCTACCCTTAAAATCAATGAGTTGGCAAATTTTTTCCATTTTGAGGCATCTCCATTGTAAATGTTATCCCCTGATGTAAAGACAGGACTGGATTCATTTATCATATCAGCAGCTTGCCTTAGTTCATTTAAAATATCTGTATAAATCTTGACTTGCTCAGTAAAAACTGGAGATAACACTTCGTCAATTTGAAGAGCCTGAAAGGACTCGTCACTAGAACCGTATGAATAGTAAGGTATATCTCCAAAGGTATTTGTCAATTGATGGAATAAGTAGGATAACATTATTCTTGAAGCTGCAATTTGGTTATTGTTGTCACCAACAGCGGCTGCAAGTTCCCGTGTATCTTCATTAGTGTTGAAATCAAGGATACTCTTTAGATCCGTTGCTACCCTATAGCTATCTTGAAAAATGGATTCTGCACTGGTTTCCCTATAAAGATATCTATCCTCATCGGCATAGCTATTCTGACCCCAGTATTCAACCCAATTCAAAGTCAATCTACCAGAATTAAAGGAACTTCTACTAAAATCCATGAACTCTTTTGTGGCACTATTGAAAATAGTATTGGTCGGAACCACTTCCGGATCATTTGGATTGATGTTAATTTCATCGAGGGAATCATTGTCGCAAGATGATAACATGGTAGCAACAAATGCAACTCCCAAAAGTATATGGATTTTTATTAAATTTTTCATTTTCTAATTTTAGAATTTAATTTGTAAGTTCAGGCCGTATGATCTTGTTGAAGGCAATGACCCTCCTTCAGATCCTTGAATATTTCCACTCCCCCCTGAAGCGACTTCGGGATCGAAATTGTCATTATCCAAGTTCCATGCAAAAAGGTTTCTTCCGAACGCAGTAAGCGTAAGTGCATTGGCACCTATAAGGTTAGTCCATTTCTTAGGCAATGTATATCCCAATGTAACCTCACGCAGTTTGATATAATCAGAGTTAAATACGTTTTGTGCATCCGGACCGAAGAAGTGGTCTTGTCCCCATTGTTGAGCCGAAATAACTTGGGTATTCTCCGATGTATTGGAAACCGTATATGATCCATCGTCGTTAAAAACAACATCCCCTTGTACAGCATCGATCACTATACCCTCTTCTCTGATATTATTGGCGGCAGTTTCTTCCAATATACCTGAATAATGACCCCAAATATTGGTCAAGGAACGATATTTTCCTCCTTTTTGAACATCAACCAAAATACTAAGGTCTAAATTCTTATACCGAAATGAGTTTCTGAAACCCATGTTATAATCCGGGAGCACTGAACCAAGGTTTTGTACCGTAGAGGTTTTAAGATACCTACCGTTAGCGCCAACAACTTTCCTACCATTATCATCAAATATGAAGTCTGTTCCCCTAATAACACCATAGGGTTCTCCGACCACAGCGTTTAAGGTTACCCCATTAAAAGGGAAACTCGCTAGTTGAAGGGTCTCAACACCAGGCAGCAATTCCAGTAATTTATTTCTATTCCTTGAATAATTCCAAGTAAAATTCCAATCGAAATTTTCTGTTTGGATCGGCGTTATGTTCACCAAAGCTTCGATACCTTTATTCTCCAATTTACCTGCATTGGCTACCGTAGATAGAAATCCAGTACTTGGATCCACTTGCACGGGTGTAATCAAATCAGATGTTGTTTCATCATAATACGTTATGTCAATTGACACTCGATTCCTGAATGCGGCCAATTCGAGACCTACTTCCCATGTCGTTTTTTCCTCAGGTCTTAGATTAGGGTTTCTATTGCTATCAGGTTGGGAATAACGGATTGTCCCAAAAAATGGTTGGCGACTAGAATAGGTATTGATCAATTGATATGGCTCAGCATCACTACCTACCTCGGCATATCCACCTCGAATTTTCCCCAGTGATAACCACGGGATATCAACAAGTTGAGAAAAAACAACACTACCACTTACAGACGGATAAAAGTAGGAGTTATTATCCTCTGGTAAAGTAGAAGACCAGTCATTTCTACCGGTAACAGTCAAATATGCAAAACTATCATATCCGAGAGAAACTGACCCAAAGGTTGAGTTTACCCTTTTCTTTTCATCATAATCAAGAATGGTTGCACTACTATTGGAATTTTCAAGATTGTAAATATTTGGAACAGCCAAACCACCATTTGTATTTCCCTGAAGACTAAAAAACTTGTTATCTCTCCTATTGGCCCCCACAAAGGCATCCAATGAAATTTTGTCTCCGAACAAAGTTTTTTTGTAGTTTAATATGAACTCATAGTTCAACTCAAGAAAATCACGATTCGCTTCTGTATAAAGTGATTGGGACTGAGAACCCTCTGCGATTTGTGTACTTATCCTTGAATCATATGAGTCTCCATATACCTTGGCAGTGAAAAACAAATCATCATTTAGGTCATACTTTAAACCAATATTACCATAAAAACGGGTTCTTCTGTCCTTTGCAATATTGTTGTTTAATATCCAATATGGGTTATCCGTAAAACGTGGGACAGGATTATCAAAAGCTGTTCTGTTCCAAGTTCTTTGAGTTCCATCGGACAACACATAATTTTTTAATCGGTCGTAATCCAATTGGGTTTGACCAAATTGGAAAAACTGTAAAATAACACTGTTCCCAGAATAACCCACTGCCGGTCTATTGTAGCCATCTGTAATTGAGAAATTCACACTTGAGTTGATCTGTATTTTGTCCGATATTTTAGTTGAGCCGTTAAAATTGAGTGTTGTCTTATCCAATTCACTATTTGGAACAATTCCTTTGGACTGTGTATTGTTGACAGAAAACCTAGACTGTGTTTTATCATTACCATAGGAAAAGGCTACACCATTATTTACGCTAACGCCAGTATTAAAAAAATCCTCTTTATCCACTTTAGGATAAACCCATGCACGAGGTGTTAAATAATCACTGGCAAACTCAGGGTCAAAAGCATCCCAATGCAATACCAATCGATTGGGATCATATCTAGGCCCCCAGCTTTCATCCGTGGCATAATCAACAATATCATAGGTTGTGCCATTAATGACAGCCTGGTTAAAATCAGATTGCCCAATGGTATTTGGGTTACCTCCGCCTCCTCCATACAATTTCTGTACTTCTGGGATAATACTAATGGATTCAAAACTTACACCAGAATTAATAACGATTTCTGATTTTCCATTTTTACCCGTTTTTGTTGTGATTATGATTGCTCCATTGTTGGCCCTTGAACCATAAAGAGCAGCCGCAGCACCACCTTTCAAGACATTCATACTTTCAATGTCGTCAGGGTTGATATCAAAACCAGTATCGCCAAAGTCATATCCCCCTCCCCCAGTTTGGGTTCCAACGGAATTGTAATTACTATTATCCAATGGAATTCCATCAATAACTATAAGGGGTTTGTTATTTTGGGTAATGGAACCTGCTCCTCTCAACAATATCCGTGTAGATCCTCCTAAATTTCCACTTGGCGCAGTAATTTGGGCTCCCGCTACCCGTCCACTAAGTGCACTCAGCGCATTGGACTGCCTACTTTGGGCAATATCGTCCCCTCCTACTTTCTGGGTAGCGTAGCCTAATGATTTTTTCTCCCGACTAATCCCAAGGGCAGTGACCACAATTTCATCCAAGGCTTGGGCGTCCTCTTCCATTTGAACATCAATTCTATTAGTTTTCCCGATGGTAACGATGATGTCCTTTAACCCCAAATACGTAAACAATAGTTCCTCTCCCTCACTGGCTATTATTGAATAATTCCCATCAAAATCAGTTTGTGTACCCTCCTGAGTGCCCTTAACAATAATATTGACACCAGGGAGTGGCAGGCCATTCTGATCAGACACATTCCCCGACACGGATCTTTGCTGCGCACTTATAGAGGCCCAAAGTCCAAACATTAATACAAAAAGAATTTTTTTCAAAGTTGTTAGTTTTAGTTCTTAATAAATGAACTTGGACTGGGCTATATTTCCTTGGGAAAAAGATGCTAATTCTAGTAAAATAACAAGGCCTTAAGAAAACAGCCCAGATTTCCAAGATTAGCATGCAAGGTATTGTGAGACCAAAATATGGAGGTAAAACATTATATAATTTGACTATTTCCAATTAATATTAACCCTTACCAAATTTTCATCTTCACATAATTGGCTAATTAATTCTGTACGTGATCAATGATATTATTTGGCATTCGCAAGCCGCCATGCGCCCAAAAAAAAAGCATAGTTTATCATTAATTAGACCTGTCAATTTCAACAAATAATTCAGATTCATTTTCACTATATAAACTATTGAGCAATCATATCCAATGCTTCAGGCAATCTACTTCAGGAAGTATTAAACTTGTTATCACTTTTAAATGTGATTTAAGTTTTTCAAATAAAACAGAACGAATTGTACCGCACTAAAAAAAGAACTACCAAGAATTGGATCAAACTATTTTTGAAGCATGGGCTGCAAAAAAAATCCATGCCAACAACTTTTCTCAATAGTCATGGAACCATTAGGGATTACCACAATCTTTAAATGAATTAACCCGGTGTATATCATAAGATACCCTTAAAAAATGAGGGATTTTAAAACTGTTTTAGTCAAATAAGTGGATAAATAGCACCCTATTTTCAATAACTTATCTATTCTCAATTCAGTTTTATGCAAAATCAGTTCTCGTAAGTTCGTTTAGTGAATCACGACTGATACACAAAAAAATTGAAAATCCTATTTAGACGGAAGGCCTGCCTATTATTTCAATAAGGGTTAAGGTTGTTGGAGCTTGCAAATGAATGGAATTAAAAAAAGATGTGATATTGAAGGTTAACTTTTATCCACAAAAAAATGAATTTGTGAAACAGGGATTTATTAACCAAACAATACGCATCAACTTAAAAATACAATCTTTATATAATCGGAGATAATTGCATAGGAACAAGATAGATCATAACCTGGATAGGAAATAAACTTTCAAACTAGAATATGATGGATTTATCCGCCCTGTCCACCATGGGACATAATAATTGATTTTTCAAATCATGACTATTATCTGTGCCATGTCGTATTAAAAAAAGCCATTTTACCAATTTAGTTGACCAAAATAGTTCAGATTAAAATTTTGCCTTTGGATGAAGTCGCCATATTTGTAACCCATACACAGAACAATATTGGTCTGTCCAACAATTTTGACATGCGCCTTTTGTTAATTGATATCCTAGTTGGTTTCGTTGGATTTGCTGGTATTATTTCCTCTTTTTCTCTTTTAATCAAAAGTAGACATCTTGGAAAGCATAATTTCTACTTGGGAGTATTCCTTTTAAGTATATCTCTTCTTTTGCTAGAAGTATTGATTTTTTGGATACCCTGGTTGGAATATATGCCCCAAGTAATTGTATATCGTGTTCTTTTTTATTCTTGGGGTCCAAGTTATTACTTCTATCTGTATTATAAACTTTTAAATAAGCGTCCTAATGAATGGAGTTTTTACTTTCATTATACACCGTTTTTCCTTACCATATCGGCGCCAATCTTATTAGGTAATATTATCAGCCCACAAAGCCATCTTGGTCAACTATCTTTAAATATAATCAACAGTTATCCTCTTAAGGCACTTCATATTCTCGTTTATATAACATTAGGCATGAATTTGATACACACAACTCATTTAAAGACAAAACAAAAACGATTGAAAGTAGTCCTTTGGATGACCGTTTTTATGTTACTGATGTCCATAATTCTCTTTATTATATTGTTTTTTTCAAAGAGAAACTTAAACCATCAAGTAATGATCTACGTAGTTATTCTATGTATTTTGGTTTTTGTTTCGATTATGTCATTTTCAATTTTAACGAGTTTCAAAAAGGGTCCATCATCCTATTTTGAAATAAAAGAAAGTGAGAAGTACAAAAACTCTTCATTGTCCATTGACATGATAAAAGATATAAGGGGAAAGCTTATTGTTTTATTAAAGGAAGATAAGGTCTATTTGGATAGTTCCATAACACTGGAAAAGGTTTCTAATTTAATGGATTTTGAACGCTATACCATTTCTCAGGTAATTAACCAGGAATTCGATAAGAATTTTAACCAATTGATAAATGATTATAGAATCGAACATGCGGTAGACATTATTGACAAGGTTTATCAATCTGACAATAAGCAAAATAAGATAAAAGTCATCGACCTAATTTACGATTCCGGTTTTAACAACAAAGTAACTTTTTACAAAGCGTTTAAGGACAGAATAAAAATGACACCCAAGGCATACATCGAAAAGGCCACAAAGTATCAGCATGCGAATTCTAAGGAGAATTTTAACTATTGGGAATAGACCTAAGTTTAATCTTTTCACACCAATACAACTTAATCACTGTTATGGCCCTTTTACACCAACCTATTTACTTAAAATATTTCCGTTTGTATTCTGATGGTGTAATCCCTGTGTGATTTTTGAAAACGCGATTAAAAGATGTTTTGCTTTTAAATCCTGATTCATATGCGATTGCCAACATTTTATATTTGCCATAGTTGGGGTCCTTCATTAAATCTTGAGCCTCATTTACCCTGTATAAATTTACGAACTGATAAAAATTTTGATTAAAACAAAGACTCAAAACCTCGGAAAGATGATGTCTGCTCATGGAAAGTCTGGCCGCCAAATCCGTTTGATTGAAATCGAAATTCAGATAGGGTTTTTCCTTGTGCATGTAATCAAGAATTAACTTCATATAACGGTTGCGGTCTTCTTCAGTCAATGAAGAATTTTTATACACCGCTTCGGTTTCATGACTATTTTCCTGTTGCAGAGCCAATTCCAATAATTTTGTTCTCAAATTCTTATTCTCGTCTTGCAATAAAATATTGTCATCCTTGAACCTTTTGGAATCGGATTCAGCATTTTTCTTTTTTCGTATATAGAGAAATAACATACCGCCTAAAAATACAATGGTAATTCCCCCAGTCATTATAGCGGTACTCTTTTGATTGTTATCACTAATCAAAGCATTGAATTTGGATTCTATTTTTCTTTTTTCTGAATTAGCAACATATTTTACATCCAATATAGATGCGTTGGATTGTTCCTCAAGTAAAACTTTCACCAGTTCTGTATATAGTTCCTGTTCTTTATGGGAACTTTTAAAATCGCCCATCAATTCATATGCTTTGGCCAAATGTAGATGACCTTCTTTTTTAATTTTAGGAATGTTCCTTTCCTTGGCAATTTTCAATGCTTCTTTCAAATATGGGACCGCTATTTCGGGTTCCATTTTTTTAACATATGCCATTCCCAGATTGAGCAAAGCAACAGGTCTCTTGGACATTCCATTCGCATCTGAATATTCCAACGATTCTTCTCCCAATTCAATAACTTTATCCCACAGTTGTCGTTGATAACATAAATACCCTAAATTGTCCAATGCTGTTAGAGCTACTTCACTATTGTCGGTAACCTCCCCATAATTCTTTAATTCGTTCAAGTACAACAAGGCCTTTTCATAACTCTTCTTTTTGGTATAAGAAACGCCCAATCCGTTATAGGCTGCAATTTTGATAATATCCGGCACCTCCTCTTTTTTGGCAACTTCAATTATTTCTTCCATGTTGGCGATAACTTTATCTGTATTCCCTATTTGATTATACACATTGGCAAGATTTACCAATATGTTGATTTTAACTTTTACATCATCCTCTGATTTCATATTGAGTTCCAGTGCTGCATGAAACTGTTTCAATGCCATTTCATAAGCATTCACCACATTGTAATAAATCCCAAGATTAATCATAGCCTTGATTTGTGGTTGTATCAAATAGTGTTTTCGGGCAATTGCCAACACCGTGTCATTTAGCTGTTTGAATAATACATAGTTCGTTTCATCATAAGCTTGTTTGGAACTGTTTAAATACGTATTGCATTTTTCTTCTGCAAGATTCTGTGCTATGATTTGATTTTCAACAGAACGTGATTTGTCATTTGCATTCGCGCAAAAGCAAATAGCAAACAAGTAAACAATAATAATTTTAAAGGAAATATTAAAAGCGGGTTTCTTTGATAAAGGCGAATAAAATAACATGGGGAACACAATCTATTGTTTATGTAAAGACTAAAGACGTTTAATTAACATATGCATACAAATCTGGGATTTTTAGCGGAATCCCATTGGTTATGACTTCCTATTTGATCCAAATATCCAATCAAAGTTGTACCACTCCGCCAGATGGTACCTTTTAAATAACATAGTTGCCCATTTTTACCGTTCATTTTTCTTCTCCCGAATCAATTAACCTATGAAAACAAAATTTGCAAGTCTTTTACTGTTTTTGCCACTGATGTTCTCAAACATAATGGCACAGACCACCGCTATCCCCGATCCCAATTTTGAGCAATTTTTAATAGATGAAGGATATGATACCAACGGTCTAAATGGTAACATCCTGACCAGTGAAGCGGAAAATGTTTCCCGCTTATTGATCTTTAGTCGAAACGACATCACAGATTTTACAGGGTTGGAAGCATTCATTAATCTGTTGGAATTAAATCTTTTAGATAACCAGTTTACAACCCTGCCATTGGATAAGTTAACCAATCTACAAGATTTCAGAACCAGAGAAAATCCTATTCTTACTTCTCTTGATTTCTCTAATAATACAGCTCTTAGAATTCTACGTATCGAGTCGAACATGCTTTTTTCCCGACCTCTAACGACTTTAGATCTTTCTAACAACATTAACCTAGAGGTACTCTATGTTGAAAATGCCTCAGGTATGAGCAATATCACACTACCCGTTACTAGCACCTTAAAAGAGATAAACTTTGAAAGATTGGCACTCAATACCATCGATTTAGGTTCATTGGACGGTTTGGAATTCTTTAAAATTGAATATAATACCGGGACTTTGAACATCTTGATGCCCAATGTCAAAAATATTCTTCAAGAATTTGCCATTGTAGGAATCAATGTTTCCAATTTTGATATTATTTCTGAGTACATCTCAATGAGGGTACTCCGCTTAATTCAAACTGGGATTTCCACATTGAAATTACCCAGTACCGATACATTTGAAAATTTGCAAATCAATGGTCATAATTTCACCAGTCCAATTTCTTTTGCCAATGTACCAAATTTGATGACATTACAAATAAGTGACGCTGCCACTGCACCACTTGAAATAGACATCCGAAACAACCCAAATTTGACAAACATTTCATTGGATAGAAATAGGATGACCGCAATCGATGTGACACAAAACAGCAAAATCGTCAACCTTTTTGTTACCAGTAATAACCTTACCACATTGGATATCAGCAATTGTGTTGTACTAGAAAAATTATCAGCATCAGGCAACCAGTTAAACGATGTAGATCTCTTGCAACAATATCATACTATACGAAAAAATAACGGTGGTTTGGGGGTGTCTAACCAGTTAAGGGTATCTGGGAACAATCTAGCAGGACAAATTCCTGATTTTACTGAATTGGTCAATGAGGGGACCTCAAATTTTCTGTTCGATTTTGCTTCCAACAGATTTGAATTTGGAGACTTTGAAAATCAACATACCAGTTATGTCCAAATGAGACAAAATGGCCAAATCAACCTGAATTCTTATGATTATGCACCTCAAAAAAAAGTCAATGAAATTGAAGTTCTAACTAGAAATGTGGGCGAAACAGTAATTCTAAGCACAGTGGTAAGTGGAGGTCAAAATCATTATAAATGGTACAAAGATGGAATTGAAATCACCAATGCTCCTGACGCCCCTTTACTTGAAATTGTAAATGTAAGTAGTTTTGACCAAGGGGTGTACCATTGTGAAATTACTAGTGACTTGGTCCCTTTTGAAAATACTGGAGGACCAGGGCTTAACGGTCAAAATCTGCGTTTGATTCGTAATGATATAACACTGATTATAAATTCAGTCCCACCAGACTGCACCGCACTGACCCTGCCCCTCAATGGGGCCACCCAGGTCCCTGTCGGAACGGACCTGCAATGGGCTCCCAGCCAA
>CEQG01151959.1_pt1 | contig 28065 bp, 31 predicted proteins | sample 350301 | NCBI WGS metagenome assembly CEQG01 (sample SAMEA2621242, study PRJEB7988) | marine metagenome | isolation source: saline water (ENVO:00002010), including | reverse complement strand
GAGACTCTACCTCTGAGTGGTAACAATCAGGGGAGCACGTCAGGTGGAAAATTTGTATAAGTCACTTGCTGAGGTAAAAGGAAGTGTTGGCGAAAAGCCACTCGTCCTTGGGCGAGCAGGTCAATGTCGCTTTTGTAGTACCACTGACCCGGCGGCCTTCAAGAATCGCGCGCATACCATGCCGGAATCGCTAGGGAACAAGTGGATTACTTCCGCAGATGAATGCGACGACTGCAATCGGCTATTCGCCCGCTATGATGATGCCCTAGCAAAAAGCGTAGCGCCGATCTTGACGGTCGGCGGTACCAAGGGAAAAAACAACAAAGTGCGTCAAACCGGGCGAACTGCTGGGCCAGCAGTTATTCGTCACGATGCAGCGGCTGGAAGGCGCCGGATTTCGATGGAAGTCCGCAACATGCCCATTGAACAGTGCGTTGGCCTTGATCTGCTCACTGGAACGATCAGGTTTCGCGTACCCGTAGCATCCGAGCGCTTTGTTCCGCTCCACGCGTATAAGGCGATAGCCAAGATAGGCTTCGCGTTGCTGCCTGAGGCAGAATTGCAGCATTTCACTCGGTTGCGCGAATGGCTTCGAAGCGAGGGAAATCCAGATGACCTTGTCGGGCTTGTGGTTGGCGTATCATTCGGCTCAATCGGTAACGCCCCACCGCTTGCCTCGGGCTTCCTGCTTCGGAGACGGGTCGAAGACAACCGCTTGCCCTACATGGTTTTCGTCACTTCGGTTGGTTCGGTTTGCATGCAAATCGACCTAAAGTCCGACGAGAAAGACGGGACATGGCCTGCTGGGGAGCGTGGTCGCATCGCACTGCGCTATGCGAACGTGATTGCACCGCCGAACGAGCCTGAGCTGAGGATCAACTACGGCGATCCAGTACATCTCGATTGGAGCGAGAACGGGTTGGTTGAACCAATGCTGGAAGCGATAGACACAACGGTGAACATCCGTACCAGCGAAGGCCAGATGGCGCCGATCTTCCGGGCCAGTCAAATTGCGCAGCGGCAATGATAGAGTAGCTACCGCGCCCTGGTTCTTTGGCCGTCTCGATGGGTGAAACCATTGTGCCGTGATCCAGCGCCGAAACGCTGGCGCGCATCCGATCGGCGTACGGTTGATCGGGTGTTTCCAAAGGGGCGAGCGAAACGCCCCTTTGGTCATGGGATCGAGGGGAGCATGAAGACACCTTTGCAGCGCTGGAGGCGGCTGGCTCTGTACTCGGTTCGAGAACGCCCGTACCGAACCGCACGAAACTCCCCTTCTAGTGCGGTCGAATGGCTGTGAAGGCAATCAGCAGATACAGCACCGCGACCGTCAAATATGTCGGGTCATAGTGGATCGCAAAGCTCACACCATAGGTGGCGGACAGCGCACTGTAAGCAGCCGCAGGGACCGCCCTCCACCATGGTCGCCAAAGCGTACCTTCGGGCTTCTTTCTCGCGGTAGCCGAAGCATCCTCGAATGTATGCTTACCGCTTTTCGGCTCCGTCTCTCTAATTCTCGCCTGCACCTTGACCTCCTCGTTCTCTGAAGCGAGCAGGAGTGAGAAGTGCCTTGTATCAGTGGACATTTCTGCTACCGGCGAAGGGCTGATGAAGCCATCGTCGGGTCTCCCGGCAGATGCCGGGGAGGTCCTGACCGACCTCCCCGGAACCGGCTCGCTGCGATCCAAAAACAATTCATGGCCGCAGATTTCCCCATACCCAAGATTCGTGTCAGATAAAAGACATTTTCTTTTGTTTTCAGGGAGTTAGGGGTTGTGCATTCTGCGAAGGACGCGCCAAGCTCCTCTAATCGCGCCCAAGATAAACGGAAACGATCAACCCCTTACACACCCTTACAAAACCCATCCTGTAGGCAGAAAGACGCACGTTGGGTTTCTCGGACTTGATTGGAGGGATTAAGCAGTGCTAGCTCTAATGATGGGTCGGCGTAAATCGTCGCGGGAGCAATTCGATGAGAAGCTATCAAGAAAAGCTTGAAGCCAACCCGCGCGCCGTAGGCCGCCCCTTCGATTATCAGGACCTTCTGCTTGAACCTATCGCTGACGATCCGACGTCGGCAAAATCGAGCTATTCCGGATGGGAGGCTCATCATATTGAGCACGAGCAATTCTATCTCGGCGGTATCGTTTGGTTCCTAAACAATGTCGGCATTTCGATTAATCGCATAGCGGATTTTCGGGAGGAAGCGGCCTCCAGAATTGTGACACTCACAAACGATGGGAAGATAAATTGGCGGGACGCACGTGACTGCCAGACGGAGGAACGAAAGTTCTGGGGCGAAATCGCCCGTCAACAGTTCAACAAGGTTAAAAAGAAGAAGGGGCCACCGAAATCTCTTTATTTTTCGAAACTCATGGTAGCCCTCCTGGCTTGCGAGCTAGCTGTTGAGAAAACGCTCGAAAGAAACGGCAAGCTTCGGAACATCATCGACCCGATCATCGAAAAACCGGAAGATATCTACAAAGTTATGAGGATTATCCCGGCGTGCTGGAATATCAATAACTTCAACGAGAGCAGGCTCGAGGAGATGATCTCGGAGCACCCTGAGCTTCTGCAGAAATTGACACAAGCGTGCGGCCGCGAAGATGGACAATCGCAATTTATCGTCGATCTGGCGAAGGGGCATCCGGTTCAGTTCGATACAGCCAACGCGATATTCGAGTGGTGTAGATCGAATAATATCGTGATCGGTCCCAATGCACAGGTGCGAGCCAAACCCGGAAATTACCTTGGGCGCGCCCACTCTTCTCGAAATGAGCTGATTGAGACTGGATAGCCTACCACTCGGGGCACAAGAGCCCGCCTGGCGATTGCCAACCAGGTGCTCTCATGCGGAATTCGAGACCGTAGCGACCCACAAGCAATCGCAAGCTTTCGAGTGCGGTAAGGTCGCCTCCATTGCGCTCCAATATGTCTTGCTCGCTCATCTGTACCAGATCACCCATTCTCAGCTTTCCTTCATTGGCAAGCGTGATTGCCAATTGCATCAGCTTCTCATCATAACTGAGAATAGAAGGCAAATGTCGGTTTAACGCTGGATACCTATCCCTCGGCACAATTTTTACAACATTATTATAGTACTCAGCATACATGAATTCTAAGCAATACTGAATTGGCATAGGATTGAGATGCGTCACCAATTCTTTTTTAATATTACATAGATAATGCGGAAGTTCTACAAGATAATATTCGAATAGTGTTGCTTGAGGCGTTGGCCTCGTCAATTCATTACTATTCGAATCCTCACCTCCTTGTCGTCCAGCATCAACGCTGGAGGGAGGAAGCGGGGGAAAATACCGGAAAGCAGGCGCAGTTATGCCGATCAGAGTTAGAGGTCGTTCGGCTTCAGCACTCTTGGTTGGCATCAAGCACCTCGGATCGAGGGATATGGGGCCGCGCGCTTGGCAACAACCTGCTCTCTCTCTTTGTCCACATGCAGAAGCGCTGATATGGAATTTTCGAGCAGGAAACTCCCGAGAGAGATGCGAGTGCAGTTCGAGCATGGCTGGCACCTTTTCGATGGTGCCGCTGGAAATACCCCGCCCGCGCTTGCTTTCCGAACAAATAGGAAACATACTCGTTGTCCATGAGGTGAGAAGTGGACATCGAAAACACTCCGGAAATCGATATCGACGCAATATTGAGGGCAATGCAACCGCCCAGCTTGCCGCGCGAGCTGTTTGAAAAAGTACCCCAGCTCAAAACCTTTGTGGCAGGCCTCGACAAGTTAGACGCATTGTCGGTGCTTGGGGGTTTGCAAACTCTGCCTGAGTTTCAGGCCAACACGGTTCGGCTCGACTGGGCGATGAGGTTGGTGGCGGCAGAGGCTCAGGGCACGCGAAAGCTCAAGCGAGCCGATTGGCACACATTTCTGAATAATCTGCTTGGAAAAGCCGGTGTCACCCGCTTGGAAGACCCGATTGAGGATTTGTTCGTAGCCCCCATTCTCACAAGTGAGGGTGAGTTCGTGCTTATCCAGTCCTGCTGGGAAAACCCCGCGTTCCATACCGAGCAGTTGATCGAAGCGTTTGCCAGGTTGCCCGTTGGCGGTCCAAAAACGGACGTGCTGGCGAGCGTGTTTGCGCTTCTGACGCTTTGTAATGCGTTGGTTGAGCGGGCAGGACTTGACCGGAGAATGACGGGCGCGGGTGACGAAGCCTCAGTCATGAAGCTACCAAGCCAGCGCCGCCTTAATATGCTCCCGTCAGTTGTTCGTTTCACTTGGGGTGAAGTGGAAAAACTGGTTGGCGATGTCCAGCTTTTGGCGCCGTTTGTTCTTCCGCCGGAAGAAGCTCAGAAAATTTCGGACCAGGAGATCGGCAATTCTCTGATTGACTTCAAGCCCCTGTTTGCTTCGTCCGAAGGCATTACCGTGATTGCACCGGGGGCGACCAGCACGGCCATTCGAGGCATACTGATCGATGTTGCCGTAAAGCATGGCATGGGGCGCAGGCTGCAAAAGCACCTTAACGACCTAAACGCCAAAACGGTCAGGGTGGCAGGATTGGATGATCTTACCGAGGCGCCCGACATGGCTGTTGGCGAGCTGCTTATCCGCCAAAGTGTCAAGGAAATCTCTGCCGGGCGATATGTTCACGTCGTTCTCGCCGTCGACGGATTTGACCGTTGGGGGGACCAAGGTTTCAGCGGGATTACGGCTTATGACCAAAGCTTCGCCGACGCAGTGTTCGAGGGACTGCGGTTCGCGAAGGCGGGGGCGGAGAAACGGCCCGGCTTCAAAGAAGGGCTTACGGTCTTGCTTCTCGGCGGCTGGGGGCAAGGCCGATCCTTGGAGTTCGAAGTTCCGGAGGATCTGCGCACATGGCAAATCGAACATATATCGCCAAGTGACGCGTCGCTGTTCGCTGGCTTGGACGATACCAAGCTTCCTGATCTGTGGCGTATCTGGCGACTTGCTCGTGTTGTGCGGGGCATGGGCTTCAATTTGCACAACCCCAGCGGGTTTCTAAACCTTTTCCAATGGTGGAGGGAAAGTGACCTCGCGTTCGTTCCGGAGGGTCATCTCGATATGGTCCCGCCGTGCATGATCAACTTTGGGTCTGATCGTCTGCTCAAGGCGCGCGAGAAGGCTGCTCACGCTATTGATCGTCGCATCGTCAAGCATCCAGATGGATCGCCCCGGAAGGTTATGCGCGTTGATCCACGATCAGTTTTCTCGCGTTTAGAAAACATCCACGCGAGCATAGATGACATTGAGCGCGGTGAACTTTTAGGGACGATCCAAACGAACGGTGCTCCGGTCTGGGTTTCACGGACGGTTGTGGGGTCGCGTTCCCCTGATGAGTATGAAAATTGGCGTACGATCCTTCGCTGGCTCGAATTTTTGATTGTCCCATTTGAGGCGAAGTTTGGAGTTGGGGCAGGCCAGCCTGTGTTGATCGAGGTCGATGTCGAATGGCCAGACTCGGAAATGTTGGCGGGTGGCCTCGAACACGACGCACTTTCAAGCACGATAGAAATCGCGGTAAACGATGAGACCCGCACTGCTAAATTGCGAATTCTACGCGACTGGCATCGCGCCCTAAACAGCAAAGAAAATCACGCAGAACGCTTTCTTGCCGAACAGCTCTTGGTCTGCGTGGCTCGTCTGCGCGGGATTGAAGCGAAGCCCGTTGAGATACGTGAATTGATCGACTCCTCGGTTGGTTCAAATGATTTCAGGTGGCGGCATGCGTTTTTTGTCCATCGTCCTATCGAAACGATGGGGGCAAGCGGATTGTTGGGCGATCGCTTTAGACCCATCCCGACATCTGCAACGGCTCTGATAAAATGCTGTTCGGCTTTCTCGGTCGATGGCGTGGAGCCTGGCCAAAAAATTGTCGGCGCGGAAGAGTGCTTCGCTTTTCTCCAAGCAATGCATTCCAGCTTGCTCGATACGTTATGCGCCGCAATTCGGTGCTACAATCGGGAGTCGTTAGTGCTCGCCGCGCTCGACCGTTACCAATCTGCTTTGTCTGAGGAACGTAGTTGGGCAATGACGGCGCGGGCCCTGCAAGCCATTCATGGCGTGGAAGAAGATCGAACCGCGAGTTTTGAAAGGCGCGGAGAGATTAACGCTGTCATACGCGGAAGTTCAATTCTCGTTGAGATCGCGGCATCGCATGCATCTGCCGAGGGCGGATTCGCGGTGGGCGATTTCGATATGGATGATTTTCTCGCTGCGGCTTTGCAGGTCTTCTCGATTGGCGATCTGATACCCGCGCTCCGCGGTGGACAGCTAAAGCCAGAATTGGCTGTCAGCCCTACGGGCCACCTTTTGTATGACCACGATTTTCACGAAACGGCCCTCAGTTCGACTGTCAGGGTTTTGCATTCAAGAGATCGAGTCGAAAACAGCAACGCTTACGCCAAATTTTTCTCAAAAGAAGAGACAGAGACGCCATCTCCAGAAGAGCAAAAACCGTTTCGTGAGGCTCTTCAGGCCGAATACGGCGTCCCAGCGAGCATGTTTTTCGATTTGAGTTACTACTTGGTCGATCTGGCTTTAGAGCAAAAGGGAGCGACGTTCACGATTTTGCGTTCGCAACTGATTAGCTGGCTCGATACTCGCGAGATCGAAGGCAAGCCGGATTTCGCAAGTCTGATCGATCGGTTGACGTTACCATCGCGCCCGGACTGGAAAGTTCTTCCAGAGGGTACATCGGAGCGGGATTTCGACCTTAGCAGGTTTGATAGACGCTATTCCCTGATCGGGCGTCCAATCGTTGCGCTGAACGCTGATAACGATCCCCTCTTGGCAATAGCGCCAGCAATCGTCGAACGCGCTGCGCGACATAATATTGGCGGTGCACTAGCGGGTGGGCTGCAGGGCGAATTCTGGATCAGCAAAGAGATGCGAAGCTATGTTGGCGGGGCGGGAGAACGCGCCGGCCTTGAGTTCAACGAGCGAGTGGCGAAGGCAATCCGAAAATTGGGTTTGAAGGCAGACCATTCTGTAAAGCCTTCCTCGTGTATGAACCTCCAGGCCACCGACACCCTAAAGCGACTCGGTGATATTGATGTGCTCGCTTTCACGCCGGATGGACTTCATGCATGGGTGATCGAGGTCAAGGACATCAAGCTGTGCCGGACACTCTCGGAAACGGCTAAGCGGCTGTCGGAATATCGCGGTTTGCGTTTGGCGAATGGCAAGCCAGACAATCTGCTGAGGCACCTTAACAGGGTCGACTTTGTCAGAGCGCATGCGGCTGACCTTGCACAGCGGAACAAGCTTCCTCAGACTCCGAGTGTTCACGGGTTAGTCGTTGTGGACGTGCCTCAGCCTATGACATTTGTAACGGCGAGCGACGCATTGGATGCACGTTTTGTGACTGTCGATTCGCTTAGCGAGTTCGATTGGAGCGGAGCTGGAAAATAGCAGGGCACTCTATCGAGATGTCAGAGGAGCACTATGGAAACTCGTTTAATTGATGAGGCCGAGTAAACCCGTTGTTGCGTGGTTCGGTACAGGTGGAGAGGCAAATCTTCAAGATATGCCGCGCATCCAATCGGCGTACAGTTGGTCGAGGGTTTCCAAAGGGGCTGACGAAACGCCCCTTTGGTCATGGGGTCAAGGGGAGCGCAGAATGCTCCCTTGCCGCGCTGGAGGCGGCTGGGTCTCAAGGGGCAGGCACGCCCTTTGGTCGATGGGGGAAGTTCAGCTTTGGCTGGACTGTCGGGGAGAGCGAAGTCTCCCCGAGGGTGCTGATCCGGCCCTTGCATGACTGCCTTCTGGTCAGGCCAAGCAAACGGGATCGGGAAGCACCATTTGGCTGGGGATGCAACGGGGGCGCAGCGCCCCTTGCCAAGATCGTTTTGTAGTACAAAACACATCTTGCAGTCGTTCTTACAGCCGTTTTTGTGTCAACTCGCCCACCCCACTCAGTTCGATTTGTTTTGAACCTTCCCCCAGACGTAGCAGGCCGGAGACCTTTTTTCTTCCTCGGGGACCGCTCGTTGCGCCTCCTCGAAGCGCTTAAGCCGTTCTTCGTTGCATTGGCCGATGCCATCGACCTTGATGAAGGTTATGCTCGAATTTCGCGGAAGGTAGCCCAGCGGGCGGTTATTCGAGCGAGAGGCCTCAATGAATGGTTCGTCGCGAACCGGTTGAGGTTCGCCGGTGGCAAGTCGATATGTCCCTTGCTCAAGGGTCGGGGGGTATTTGTCGCGCGGGAAAACGAAGCGCGGCGTGTCACGCCAATTCATTCCGTGCGGCTTGTCACCGATATAGACCCAACCTTCGGTCCACGATTGGTCTGTAGTGCTAGCCAAGGATCGAGCGGCCTGCGTGCTCGTTGGAGGCTTTGGCGTTGGGCTGGCATTTTCGGCGGGGTCGGTTTGTGCGGCGGCGACTGATGGCTCCTCAATCTTTGGGGCAGCACCACCCTCATCGGCCTGCTCTCGATCCGTTGCGGCATCCTCCTTCACGCGCTCAACGCCACTATTTGTCGGTTCGCCCTCATCAGCTTGCGGCGTTGGGGCGAACCCGCGCGATGCGTACACCACGACGGTTCCCAGGAGAATGACGAGGAGCACAGCGACCAAGACCAACCTGCTGGTGCGACTGGAAATCCGCTTATGGGCGTCGGAAGGGCTAACCGTCGGACCCGCATCTGACTGTGTCCCGCCTAATTCGAGCGACTGGCCGTGTGGTGGGGAAGAATTTACCTTCGCTTCGTCACCGTCGGCAGCAGTACCGATAGCCTCCAGCAGATGAGGCTCGGCTTCAGGCATCTCGTCATTCCTGAACGGTGCAGCAAAGGCCTCAGCGACGCCGGGAACGTCAAAAGCGTGGGTTCCTATGAGATCGCGAGCTTCGGTTTCATGCTTTAGCCAGAACCACTTCAGGAAGGCAGGTTGGCGATCGGCGACGTAGCCTTTGCTTAACTGCTTGCGATCGACCTCGACGATCGTGATGGCCTCATTATGATTATCCGGAAGTTCGATGCCGAAGGAAGCGTAGACATCTCTGAGCTGTCTCGTCAGCCCTGTGTACTTTTTAGGTTTCACGGGAGACGGAGCCAGGTCCGCAATTCGATCCGCAAGGATCGTTAAAGGGCTATCGGGGTGTCTTCGCGATCTGTTGTGCTCAAGCGCATCGTGGCGCTCCTTCAAGCGCTTTGCGATCCGCCGGAAGAGTTCGTTGTCCACGCCTGCCTTGCTCCACCCTGCACCGGGTGTAGATCAGCGCACACCCTCGCCGGGTTCAAGGGTAAATTCTTTTCCGGGAGGAAAAACCTCCTTCCCTTCGAGGAAATAGCGCTCGCTCGTTATCTCGCCGGTTAAACGATCCCGCTCGACGATGGCTGGCCCGTCGGCGCGGTGGAGCTTGTCGCTCCGACACCATTCTTCAACTATGACGTTCCCAGTGGTGGGATCGCGTATGATCCCGGCCGGACCATCCTCGCGGTGCATTTCTTGGTCTACCAGCCACGTCTCTCCAATTATTACCCCGGTTTCAGGGCAGACAGAGTACATCGCGGGGCCATGGCCAGGACGGACGATGATACCGTTGATCCACCATACATATTTGATTTTCCCCGGCTTGTGACTTTCGAGCGCAGGTCCGTCTTCGCGATGTACCTTGCCATCCCGATACCATTCGCGACCGATCACAGTGCCTGTGTCCGGGGCATACACTGTGATGGCGGGCCCGTGGTCGCGATGGATTTTCCCATCCTCGTTGCGCCAGATTTCCATCATTTCGCCATTCAGCCCTGTGTGGGTCTGACAATCCGCAGGGCAAATTTTTACCGTATAAGTCCGCTCTTTCAATTCTCCTCCTCAATCTGTTTTTGTATATAGCTTCATATTTTACCCTATCGCGCCCAATTATCGCAAACTATTTATCCGAGATAATTAATTACTTCGTTGATTTACCTGCCGCGCTGCTCAAACTGTTCAGTGTCGAACAGAGGGAGCCGGATAATGGAGCTGTGCGAAGTATGTGAACCGAACGGGCGTTGCGCGAGCCGAACGGTTATCGTCCCGAGCGTGGAGATGGTGCGTGATCCGCACCTTCGCCTGCGCCACCAGAACTATATCGTCGATCTCGGCCTGTCCTATCACCGCCTACCAGACGTTCCCGTCGATGCCATGCGCGACTATTACGGGACCTACCTAACGCCGGAGCTGGAGATCATTCCTACACCGGGCATTGGGTGCCTGTTGAGTGACGGGATCGAATGGTGGTTTCGTGAGAATTTCGGGCGGGGGAAATGGCGCGACGTCTCGGATGTCCCCTCGTTGCGGCGGGAAGCTACAGGCCGGTGGCGGGTGATCGGAACCGCAATCAACATTTTCGAGGGCGGCTATGCTTGCCCTGGGCGGTGAGCATCAATTTGACGTGAGGAGCGCCCGATCGATTTCGCGGCCGAGCGCTCAGGGCGATTGAGGGGCGCTATGCGAAGCGCCCCTGAGCGGGATCATCCTTGGGTTGGATTTCGCGCATGACCATGCGGGCGTTGCCGATCGGCATAGCATTGCAGAGGAGATTGAAGCCCAGCCCGTCAGAATTTGGAACGGCGTGCCCCAGCAGTTGCCAGTAGGCGGATTTGCCTTCCCCGCTTACGGAATAGACGCGGTGCGTGGCCTTGCGGGTCTGAGTGGATTTATCGGTCATTGTGGTGCTCCTTTTCGGTTCGAGACCGCAAACCATTTCGCGGCTTCAGGAACGCTAGAAGCGCGATGGTGTAAGGCGCAGCCAATCACTCCCCACAAGGGCTTGCCCATGCGCCCGAAACGGGGCTGGAGCTGCAGGGAGCGTAGCGAGCGAAGCGAAGCGGGTTGATTGCAAGCCGCCATCGCGAAACGTCCTGAATGAGACGCGATAAGTTTGCATGGACTAACTCAGAAAGTGAGCACAAATAGTCGCATCCAGATGCACAAAGATTCCATTGACTACGCACACAATCTATGAACTAATTGCGATTGATTATTATTTGCATTAATAGGAGGAGCGATGAAATCACAGAAAAATTGGACTTTGCTATTTGGCACCGCCGCACTGACAACCGCAGCTATTGCGACTTCAAATTCGATGACCAGAGACAACCCCGATTATAAAGAGGAAGGCAATATTTATTGTTCGTCGCATTATGGTTTGCTCACCGATTGTAAGTCTGAGTTTGATGCACAGCCTGAGTGAACGGCCTGAACGAGACGCGGGTGGATTTGCGATCTACCAAAAAGGGGCTCCTATAAATGAAACAAAATACATGGAATAGTGTTATAGAAATAAGCTCTTGATTTTTTCACTCGGATATTTTATTAATTTACCTAAGATAACAACAATATGTGATCCATGTATGCGAAATACGTATTAACAGCATTATTTGTGACATCTTGCGCGGAACAGCCAAGTGAACAGGCGCTATGCACGCCTAAAGATTCCGATCTGAGTGTTTCGAAATCGTCCGAGGCCTCTCCGCCACAATCGATCCTCGGTCCTACGGGCTTGAAAGATTTGCGCGAAAAATCAGCGGAACTTGATGAGGTATCAGACGCCCTCTTCGCAACACCGCCATCTGAAGCAAGCTCAGAACACGATGCAGGTATGCCACTGAACTATCCGACCGACGGTTCGCACCATGCAGAACCATAATATCACCGCGCACGTCGCCGGGTTAGTTTTGAAAGAACCCAGCTCGCCGTAGCCGCATGACCTGCGACGTTCCAAGCTCGTGCCAATGCTGGATCGCTTGTCCATGTTTTGACGGGACCGGTCGTGGGCTGCAAAAACTGGAGGACGACCTTGTCGTTTCGCGCCATTTCAAATGCCATCCCACTATTTCCAGATATCATGTACGCAAAATCTTGTGTTTGGGGATTTGACGAAAATATCATGCTGCCATTCAGTGGACCGTGATGGATCATACCGGCGATTACGCGGCCGCCGTTGGTTAGTTTCACACCACCCGTATCGTCAGCCTCTACCTCAACGGAACCGTTTACTTTAACGAGGCCGTCCATCCGAATGCCGCCCGCGTCCGAGCTTGACCAAATTGCTCCGCGCGCCTTCTTGTTTTGATCCCATAGTCGAACTGAGGCGACGTCTTCCATGCCCCGCGTTGCTCCCGCAAGCTGGATACGGGTCCGTTCGGAAGCGTCCACGATGTCGATCGTTTGAACCTTAAGCTTCTTGAATGTGTGTGAAGCCGCAAATTCATCGAAGTGGGCGTTTGCGACCGCAATGGCCTCGGTTCGAAGCGCCTCGTTCTGCTGTTCCAAACTGAAAACTTGTGCAGAAAGCCGCTCTATTCGATCATAACCAAGTTTTCCCATGACCCCCATGGTCACGGCGAGGACGAAGAGGCCTAGGGATAACCGTATCTCTGTCTTACGCATGCCAGCTCTCCTCCACACCCATTTCGGGCATCATCTCAGTGCATCTGCTAATCTAGCGCGCTAATTTCAGTTTTCAGTAATCCGGAGGTTTCGGACTTGGCTGCCGAAGCATTGCCGCCAGCGGCTTACCCTCGGCCTGCCTAGGCGCTGGCCGCGCCGCCGCGCCTCTGCCAACCCCGCCTTCGTGCGCTCCGAGATCAGCGAGCGTTCCAGCTCGGCCATGGCCGCCATGATGTGAAAGGTGAACTGGCCCATCGCGCTGGTGGTATCGATGCGGTCGGTGATGCACTCGAAATGACAGCCGCGCGTGCGCAGCAGCTCCATGATGTCGACGAGATCGCGCAAGGACCGGCTCATCCGGTCGAGCTTCCATACGACAAGCGTGTCGCCCTGCCCCAGAGCGGCGATCGCCTGGTCGAATTCGGGCCTGCTTCGCTTGGCTCCTGATACGCCGTGATCGGCATAGATTGCATCGCACCCGGCTTGGCGCAGGGCCTCCAATTGAAGATCAAGTCGCTGTTCGGGGGTGCTCACGCGGGCATATCCGATCTTGCGGGGCGTGCGGGCGGGCTTAGTCATGGCGTCCTCCATTCAAGATTGAAAAGAGGGCCAGGATTGCTTCGGTGCGATGGGTGATGCGGACCGCTTCGCAAAAACGGTCCTTTTTGATCCGGCGGTTTTAAGCCGCTGGCGGAAAGGACGCGAAATGCGCGAAAGCCTTGGAATTCCTCTTGTTCGTAAATTCCGCTGGCATATTACTACGTTGCGTTTAGTAATGCAACAAAAAGGACCGTTTTTCTGAGTATCATTTAGAGTACCTGCGCGCCGCCTACTTCCTCCTGTTCATAACAGTGGCAAAGGAGGCCGTCGCGCCATGGCACAAGCAAAACTCAAATCACTCCTCGGAGCCGCCGCCGGTGTGGCTCTGATCGCAACGCCGGTCGCATCCGGTCAGGCACAGGATGCGCGGATGCAAACTGTTGCCGCCGATCAAATCCAAATTCCCATTCGTGACGCTCGCGGCGCCGAACTTCGCGCCGTGCAGATGTCTGCCGCAATGGGATCAAGGGGTTCGCAGATCGTCGTTTTCTATGGAGACAGCGATGCAGCCTACCAAGCGGCGCAACAGGGTGCACGACAAGCGATGGCGGCGGGTATTCCCGTGCGCGGTATGATGCTGGCCGATCCGCTGAAGCCGCAAGTCGTCGGTGGTTCGCAAATTTCGGGCAGCAACCAGATCGAGTTTTATGCTGACGGGACAATCACGGGTACGATCGATAATGTCGACCGTGCGCCGCAACGTGTGGCGGGTATGGTTCGTGCCGAGTTGGAGCGTGGCTATAACGTGGTCATCCGTCCGCAGCGCGCATCATTTGATGACGACGCCCCTGCATTGGCCTCCCGCTAAACCCTCGTTCCAGGTACTCCAAGATTGCTCTGATTGATCGCCGCCTCCGGTCGCTCCTCGATCCGTGGCGCGGTACTATCCGTCTGTGAGGGGCTCACAGCCCCTGCAAACGCCACCGTGAGATCGCCACTAGTCTGACTGCCCAGGCTTCGCGGCGCGCTGTCCGTCGATGCCCACAAGCTATCGAGATCGTCTGAGGTCGCAGTTTCGCGAGATAGCTGAGCGCCTGTCGCGCTGAATGACTGGCGGTCCACAATCGCAAGCTGTTGCGCATCATCACCTCTGCTGAGTGCGGTATCGGCAGCGCTCCATCCTTCGGACGATCGCAACCTCTCGAACTCAACAGCAGCCTGCTCCGGCGGCAAGTCTTTCAGCGCCTCCAGCTTATGACGATCCGCTTGGAGGTCGTCCACCTTGCGCTGATGCGTCGCTATATCGCCATCCATCCGGCGGATAAGATCACGAATGGCATCAGGATCGCTGCGGTCCACCTTGATCCCGTATGCGTCTTCATATTTCTTAATCTTCTCCTCGAGTGCGGCGTCCTTGAGAGACCCGTCGGGGTTGAGGTCGGGCTTCTCCCCGCTCTCAAGCTTCTGAAGGTAAGACTGGATCGCACCCTTGTCGGATTGCAGCTTTTCGATCTCACCCTGATGCCATGCGATCTGGCGATCGATCCGTTGGAGTTGTAGCAAGAGAAGCTGATCGCGCTGAATGCGCTCCTTGCGCTCCTTCTCCTGCTGTTCGAGAGATTTGCGCACCAGTTCGGCGGACGGGACGGCCACGCCAAGATCGCGCACCTGGCCTGCGTCCACTTGCTCGGCAAGGCGGATCAGCATGGTCTGGGCGTTGTGATCAGTCAGCACATGGCTAAGCGGATTGAGTGTTGAGGTATCGGCCAGCTCCAGATTGTAGCCGGTGGGCGCGAAGTCACGCGCAAGCTGCGGCAAATCGCTAGCGCCTTCGCGATCCGGGCGGAACCGCTCTGGCAGACCGGCGATATGCGCGGCGATGGCGGCACGGTCTAACATGACGCAAAGCCCCCAAGCACCAACGTGGCGCTCTCGATTTGGATGATGCTGTGGTGGCGGATCGCCACCTTGGCTCTATAAATTCCCTCTCCCATTGTCCCACACTTTTTCTTATTATCTATGGGTCCGCATGACATTTATTTACATACAGACTTTTATACTATATAGAATAAGAATTAAGAGATTATGTAAATTATTTTCAATTTTATCTATATTTATTTCAAATGTGATCTATCGGCTGTGACTGCCCGATTCTCAACGGCTTGCAATCTGATACCAAAAAATAATATAATGGGATATTGGAGGTCGCGATGGGCAAAAACACCTCGATCACGCTGGGTGATCATTTTTCTGGGTTTGTTGAGACGCAAGTGAGCGAAGGCCGCTTTGCCTCGACCAGTGAGGTCGTGCGTGCGGGCCTCCGGCTACTCGAAGAACATGAGGCCAAGGTCCATGCGCTCCGGCAAGCGTTGATTGAAGGCGAACGCAGCGGCCCCACCCGCCCATTCGATGGCGATGCGTTTCTGGAGCGGATGAATAACGATACCCGCACACAATGAGCGGGTATGAGCTGTCCCCCGCTGCCGAGCGCGATCTGGAGGACATTTGGGATTACACCTTTGAGACCTGGTCGCGCGAACAAGCCAATTCCTACATCGGCGATCTGATCGCCATGTTTGGCCGGATCGCGGATAGCCCGCTGCTCGGGGTCGATGTCTCCTACTTGCGTGACGGATACCGCAAGCAGCGCTGCGGCGCGCACCTCATCTTCTACAAGATCGCTGCGACCCATGTTGCGATCATCCGCATCCTGCATGCTCGCCGCGATGTCGAGGCGGTGCTATAAAACGAAACCTTCAATACCGGCATCCACAACGCTAACAGTGATTGGCACGAGATATGGCGGGTAAACTCATTGTCATGATCCGAATGTTCTCCTTTCTCACGCCCGGCCTCTTGATGGGGCTCATGGCGATACCGTCTGCAATGGCCCAAGGAGCACCTGAAGCAGTGACCGCTCTTCAGATGGCTCACAAGGCGAGCGACTATTCGAAGCAACGCAATGCAGTGGGTGTCGTCGTGTACTATGGCACAGGAAACATCGAGACTGCGGATGAAATCGGGAGCACGTTCGTTGAGCAACTTGAGCGGCGCGGTGTCCAAGCCCGATATTGGGTCTCATACAATAGTGGCCAAGGGGTTGCGCTTTCTTACCACGTTGGTGGAGGCCTATCGGGCGACATTTACAACTTGCCGGACGCCGCCGCGAAAATTGACGACGTGGTCGCTCGCCGCAAAGCCGCCAACGCGCTCACAGAATAGCAATATGCCGCACTTCTCAATCGCCCGCGCTACTCACTGAAGATGCCCTACTTGATGCCCAAGCCGGTATTTGCATCGGGCAATCGCGAAAGCAGTTCCATCACATAGTGCCACTCGCGACCGTCGGCTGATTTGGCACGGCCAGTCCGCCAATTCGAAATGCGAGTGGGCGTGACTTTAGCGAACTCGGGGGGAAAGGCGCGGGCCATTAGCGCGATGTTGGCTTGAGACCGTGTCAGCTCTGAATCGAGCTGAGCACGCATCTCGTCACTGACAACGATGTGCCGCCCCGGTAATCTCTGGCGGCGCTTGGGAATAGGAATTTTCTTCGATTTTTCGTCGGTTTCCGCGCTCATTTTCGTTTAAGCTAAAGTACAAATTGGCTTATCAGTTTAACTCATGCCGCTGCATATTTTCAACTGCACCTATTGCTGAGCCGATTAGCGGCAGACCTCATCTGGACCAAATAGCTGAATTTTTGTGCTGCATCGTCGAAACTATACGGGCCGTAATGCACGTCTCCCACCACAAACGATAAGGACACGCCAGGGTTGGCGGAGTACACTACCCAATATTCCGAGGGAATCGAACGCTCGACGAATGCGTCCCTAAACTTGGCTCCGATATCATCGGCACTCGGCGCTCCAGGGAAACTTCCATAGGAAAGAACGATGCCGACCCCGCAGCTTTCCTTTGAAAACGAGCTCGCATTCTGTCCGGCGACATATAGTGCCGCGCCTCGATCTGCTGGAACCTCTTGTGCAAGAACGACATCGGCTGAGAGGCAAAGAATGCCCATGCAAGCCGCAATGCAGTAAGGATATTTATCGACAGTAAACACCTGCACGCTCGTCATTTTTTGAAGAAAAAAGTCTCTCAAGGCTGATTGCCATACGGATACCCGAGCCGTTTCCAACCTTGATAGAGGGCGACGATCGAAGTGAACTCGGAGCGCGCATTTTCGTAGTTAAATGGCCCTTTTTCGCTGTCACCAACAACAAACGAAAACGACGCAGTAGCTCTATCATTCGGTACAAGAAAGCACTCTGCTGGAATCCCTCTCGTAAGGGCGGCCTCTCTAAAGACGTTGCAAACCTCCTCAACTGAAGGGGCTCCAGGTGCTTGGCCATAAGATAACACTATGCCGATACCTTGGCGGCGGACCGAGTAATCTCTAGCCCCTTGCGATGCCTCAATCAAAAGGCGACCCTCATCGCGGACTGCGCTTTCGGCCTTGGAAAATCCAGGATGACCGAAGGCGACTAGGACCAATGCGAGTAGAGCGCTTCTCATGCTCAACCTTCCAACGACAGACCGACGCGGTCGGCTATTGGTCGAGGATATAGCAGGCTCGGATTCAACTGAACACAATCCATCTCTGCAGCCAAATTTACCTGAGACCTGCGAATCCCCCCACGCGCCGCCCCCACGTCTCCTACACCGCGATTCGACAGCAATCGCACGAGGAGACGCGCCGCAATGTTCGACTTTCAACGCCCAGCCTATCCTGCCCGCGGCTCGTCCAACCCGCACGGACTGCTGGGCTTCTCCGTCGGTGCAATCGCGACCTTTTGGTTGGGGCCGCAAATCTATGACCCGACGGTTGGGTGGGTGCTAGATTATGGCGCGGCCCACTACGGCCTCGAATACGAATGGCTACTGATAATTGGCTGGGCGATCTTCGTCGGCCTCGCCACCTTCAGCGCGACAAAATTCGTATTCGGCGCGGCCCTTCGTCTCGGAATCTTCCAAGTCATCAGGGGAGGCAGGGCACCCCACCATTTCCACCACCGCTACTAGAGGAGACCTAACATGACGGTGATCATCAACGGCAAGAAATATCGCCACCGGGGCAACATCCCGATCTTGGAGAGAATGAAGGACGATCCGACCTGGTTTTGGGTCGTTCTGGGCATCTTCTTCCTGCTCGGTATGACCAATAGCTGGGGAAGCTGAAAAGAAAGGACGGGCCTCCGCGTGAGGCCCGTTTTCTTATGATCCTACCGAGCCACCCCCATCCGCACGGCAGCGCTCGCCTCGCCGACGATTTTGATTTGGAGCGCTCCGGGCTGCTCGGCCCGAAGGGTCTCCAGTTTGGCTATTGGCGTGATACGCCCCTGCGTATCGACAGTGACGCCCCTGCCCTCGTGATCGGGGGCGCGGGGGCCGGAAAGCTGGTCACGCTACTGGCCTACATGGCGTGCGATCCGAATACGGAGCGCGTTCTCTGGTTCGATCCGCGCGGCGAAATCTCCGCCATCTCGATCCATAATGCGGCTCGCACGCTTCGGCCTGAATATCGCTGGAACCCGACCGGGCTCAAAGGCCCGCAGCATCGATGTAATCCGCTCGATGTGCTCGACCCGGCCAGCCCCACCTTCACCGCCGATGCGCTCTATCTGACGCGCAATCTCATCCCCTTACGCGAAGGCGGGAAGGAGCCGTACTTCACGCTGCGTGCGCAGGATTGGGTAGGCGGAGCCATGCGGACTCTTGCTTTGCGCGACGGGCAAACTGACCTGCCAACGCTCTTTGCCGAACTCGGCGCGGTTGAGTCCGATCGCACGCGCTGGGCGGCGCTTGCACAGTTTATGCTAGAGTGCGGTGAGCCAGACCTGCGCCGCATCGTCGGCGAAATGCTCGCCAAGCAAGAAGAGAGCCCGCGCGAGTTCGGTGCGATCATGGGCGAGATCTATGCCAATCTTGCCTTCCTGGCCGATCCGATGCTGGCGGACTCACTCACGAAGCCCGATTTCTCGCTCTCGGCGCTCAGCGATCCGGCCACGCCCTGCAATATCGGCATCATGTGCCCGGTCGAATATATCCGGCTGTGGTCGCCTGTCCTGCGACTGATGTTCGCCGTCACCAAGCTCTACAAGCAACGTCGGCCTGATGGGCCGCGCATCACGATGGTGGTCGATGAAGCGGGACAGATGGGTCATTTCGATGCGCTGCTCGAAGCCTTCACCTTCGGCAGAGGCGCAGGCGTGAGGGCTATCGCGGTCTTTCAGGACATCGGCCAGATTGTTCGGAACTTCGGCGCGGCGGCGGTCCAGAGTTTTATCGGCTCGGCACAGACACGCCTCTTCATGGGCGTGCGCGATTTCCAGACGGCGCAACTCGTCTCGCAAATGCTCGGCGATCAGACGATTCATGTCGACGATCCGCTGGTTCAGGAGGCAGCGCGCCACGCGCAAATCCATGCCGCACAGCGGATATTCGAGGATCAGGATTATATGGGCGCGGCATTCGATTACGCCTATCAGGAGACGCGCGAGCAATATCAGCGTACTCAGCGCCGCGCGCTGATGAGCCCGGACGAAGTTCTTGCCATGCCGGATGATCGGCATTTACTGTTCATCTCAGGGATGAATGTCCCGCCTATCCTCGGGCATCGGTATCGCTATTTCGAGCGGCGCGAGATGGCGGGGCTCTATCTGCCCAATCCCAACCATCCGCCTGCCGATAGCGTGCTCATCCGCACAAGATGGGGTGGCAAACGCGCGCCTATCGTATCCGAGCGGGTGCCGCCGCAACTTGCTCGCCTTCCACAATATCAGACCGAACCATTGGAATATGTTCAGGGCTTCAGACCTTGCTGAGCCTTATTTTGACGGCTCAATCCAAACGCAAGTTTGCACCGCCACAACCATAGGTGGTATTATGGAAAGATGGTGGAGCTGATGCGGTAGTGAGTGTCATCCCCCCAATCCGGCATTGGTAGGCCGGTAACACTAGCAGGAGAATCAAAAACAAAGCGTGCCGTCCATTGTGCGGCGCGGAGGAGGAACCGCGTGCAACTCTCGCCGCAGCAATTGGATCGCTATCGTGCGCTTGCTCGACAAAAGGGGGTGCCTGAAAGTTCGATTGATGCGACGATCCGCTGGATATTCAACGCAGCCGTTGCCGCGATCGACATTGCCTGGGGCGACTATCCCACACAAAAAATCCTGACCAATCCAGCAGGAATTGCTGGCGGAACATTGTATGAACATGCTAGACTTGGCGTGCAGCACAATAGTTCCGACAATGAGACGCACGATCTAAGTCGTGCGGGAAAGGATGCCGATGAAACACGGCGCTAGCTCAGGTAAAATTGCGGTCATTTACTGCCGCGTCTCCAGCTCCAAACAAACGACGCGCGGCGATGGTCTGTCCAGCCAAGAGACCCGTTGCCGCGAATTCGCGGGCTATCGCGGTCACGAGGTCGTCAAGGTCTTCAAGGATGATGCCTCGGGAGGTCTGATCGACCGCCCCGGCATGAAGGCCATGCTCGCCTTCATCCGCTCGAAGCGCAAGGCGAGCCCTGTCGTGGTGATTGATGATATCAGCCGTCTTGCAAGAGGGCTCGAAGCGCACCTGCAACTGCGTGCCGCCATTGGGAACGCTGGAGGTACCCTCGAAAGTCCCTCCATCGAGTTCGGTGAGGATTCAGACAGCCTACTGGTCGAAAATCTTCTCGCCTCGGTTTCGCAGCACCAGCGGCAGAAAAATGGTGAGCAAACCAAAAACCGTATGCGTGCGCGGGCACTCAATGGCTATTGGGTGTTTCAGGCCCCAACTGGCTATCGCTACGAGCGCCAGCGCGGATGCGGCAATGTGCTGGTCCGCGATGAGCCGCTCGCCTCAATCATCGCAGAAGCATTGGAAGGGTTTGCGAGCGAACGTTTCGGCACCCAGGTCGAGGTCAAGCGCTTCCTTGAAGACTATCCCGAGTTCCCGCGCCAACGCAGCGGCGATATTCCGAACCAGCGTGTGACGGAGCTTCTGACACAGCCTCTTTATGCCGGACATATCGAAGTGCCGCGCTGGGATGTGCCCATGCGCAAAGGCCAACATGAAGGTCTGATCTCATTTGAGACATTCCAAACGATCCAAGAACGCTTGAACGGCAAGGCGCGGGCACCTGTCCGCCGCAACATCAATGAGGATTTCCCATTACGCGGGGCCATCTGCTGTGCAGATTGCGACCAGCCTCTGACAGCGAATTGGTCGAAGAGCCGGAGCGGCAAGCGCCACGCCTATTATCTCTGCCGCACTAAAGGCTGTGTGAGCGAGGCAAAGTCCATCCGCCGTGCAGAGGTGGAAGGAGCGTTTGAGAGCCTGCTCAAGAAGCTGGTCCCATCACGTGATCTCTTCGAATTGGCCGAAATGATCTTCCGCGACCTGTGGGAACAGCGTCTCGAAGCGCGCAAGGCACACCGCAAGAGCATGGCAGCTGAGGTTTCGCAGATAGACCGCAAGGTCGAACAACTGCTCGACCGGATCGTCGAGACCGAAAGCGACAGTGTGGTCAAAGCCTACGAGAATCGAATCCGCGATCTGGAGAGTGAGAAGCTCATCCTAAACGAGAAAGTGGAGAATTGTGGCCGCGAAGCAAGCGACTATGCGAGCAGTTTTCGAACCGCCATGTCATTCCTCGGAAGCCCTTGGAATCTGTGGGTTTCTGACAGACTGGAAGACAAGCACGCAGTGATTAAACTGGCCTTTTCCGAGCAACTATCATGGAAGCGCGGAGAGGGTCTTCGAACACCTGAAATTGCCTTGCCATTCAAGGCATTACAGGGTTTTTCGGCCTCGAAAGAGGAACTGGCGCGCCCTGCAGGATTCGAACCTGCGGCCTCAGGATTAGAAGTCCCGTGCTCTATCCAACTGAGCTAAGGGCGCGCACCCGACACGCCCATAGCCATCTTTGCGCGTCGTCAAAACCGGGTTATGCGCAAGGCATGGGGGAAAGCGACCAGATGGGTGAACCTGTACGCTTCAAGCATTACGACCGCGTGATGGCGGCCTTTGTCGCCATCCTGCTGCTGTCCAACCTCATCGGCGCTTCCAAGCCAAGCTATGTCAACGTGCCGTTCTGGCCTGAAGGATGGTGGCCCGCCCCCGACGGTGTCTTCATATTCGGTGCCGGAGTCCTGTTTTTCCCCGTCAGCTACATTATCGGCGACGTGCTGACCGAGGTGTACGGGTACGCGCGGGCGCGACGCGTTATCTGGACCGGATTTGCCGCGCTCCTGTTCATGGCCTTCATGGCGTGGGCCGTGGTCTCCCTTCCCCCCGCCGAAAAATGGGACGGGCAGGAGGCGTACGAGAAAGTCTTTGGCAACACATGGCGTATCGTCGCCGCATCGATGATCGCCTTCTGGGTCGGCGAATTCGCCAATTCATACGTGCTTGCGCGGATGAAGGTCTGGACGCGAGGGAAGGCATTGTGGAGCCGCACGATCGGCTCGACGATCGTCGGGCAGGGGCTCGACAGCCTGATTTTCTATCCGCTCGCGTTTTATGGTCTCGCGGGATGGCCGCCCGAACTGCTGTGGCAGGTCGTGTTGGGGCAATGGTTCATCAAGACCGCGTGGGAAGCGCTGTTGACGCCCGTCACTTACATCGCGGTCAATTGGCTCAAGCGCGCCGAGGGTATCGAGATATTCGACACCGACACCGACTTTTCACCCTTCGCGCACGATAGGACGGCAGGCTAGCTGCCCTAGGCCGGCGGGTCGATGAGCAGCGCCACCTCGCCCTTTTCGGGCAGCTTTTTCTCACCCATCACCCGCATTTTCGGCTCCAGCCCAAGGTGGTTCGCCAGCAACGCCAGATCGCGTTCGGCCGATTGGGAATACAGCGCAGCGTGGCTCTTCGATATCGCCAGCACGAGCGACTTCTTTTCGCGCGTCAGGCGCGTCGCATCGAGCGAGCGCGCCGAGCCTGCGCCCAGCCTGCGGGCAAGACGCAGCCCCAGCCCCCACGTGATCGCTTCCTCGACCGCGTCCTTGCTCGCCAGAGCGGTGACCGTGTCGGGCATATCGGGCACGTTGGAATTGGCGCAGATCGCTGCCGCCAGCATGGCACGCCCCTCCGGTGAGATCGCAATCCAGCGCTTCTGGAAGGCCCAGTCGACGCCTTGCGCGACCCGCAGGTTCGGCTCCGTCTGCATCGCTGCGAGCCCCAGCATGATCGCCGCAAGCCGCAACCGCTCCGCCCCCGGACGCAATGAACTGACCGTTTCCACCGTCCAGCCGGCGACCCGGGTCGCCTGCATGGGGGATGCGCTGCGGCTTTCGATGAACTCGACCACGCCCGCCAGCAGGGGATCCTGCGCCAGCTGATACTTGTCGAGGCGCCGCATCATCAGCCCCTCGCGCAGCCCCCAGGCGGAAATGATGATCCGTTGCGGCTCGTATTGCTTAAGCAGCACGTGGAGGAGTTGCACCGCGTCGGGAAGAAACTCCGCGCGGGAAGCTGCTACATTCGGGCTCGCCTTGATCTTCTCGACATCGGTCTTCGACAGCGTCTTGATCAGGTCGCTGGCGCGCTCTCGGTTCATGGTGAAGCCGTGCGGATCGGTGAGCGGGAAGCCCAGCTCGTCGCGAGCGAAAGCCGCCAGTGCGCGCCATGTGCCGCCCACGAGGTAAAGATCGGCTGCACCATCTTCGGACATGGGCATTGCGGGCGCGTCCTTCGCGATCATCTTCTTCAGCTTGTCGCGCAGCTTGGTGCGATCACCCCCGCCGATCCCCGGCAAGCGCAGCGTACCTGCAGGCAGGCTGCATCCCTCGCCCACCTGGCTATCGCCAACAGGGACCAGTTCCAGGCTGCCGCCGCCCAGATCGGCCACGATTCCCCGCGCTTCGGGAAATGCGCCGAGCACGCCCTCGCCGCTGATGGTCGCCTCGTCCAGCCCGCTCAGCAGACGCGGGTCGAGGCCGAGCGACTTCACCCGCTTGAGGAATTGCTTGCCGTTCTCCGCATCGCGCACGGCGGCAGTGGCCACCGCATCGACGCGGGTGATCTCCAGATCGGTCAGTATCAGTGCAAAGCGCTTGAGCGCAGCCATCGCAAGCTCGACCGATTCGTCTGCAAGCCGGCCGCTCCTGTCGATATCGAGCCCGAGGCGCGCGGTGACTTTTTCGTTGAACAGCGTCACGGGCGCGCGCGGCGGCCCGCCATAGATCACCAGCCTGACCGTGTTCGATCCGATATCGATGATCGCACCGCGTGGCTCGGCCCCTGCGATGCGTCCGCGATCGTGCTTGTTCTTGCGTCCCATCAGGCTGCTCCTCGCGCAAATGCCAGCTTGGGCACATCGCCCGCTTCCAGCGCACCGCCGCGCCCGGAAAGCGACGGATTGGTCATGAAATAGCGGTGACAGTTAAACGGTTTGCTGCCGGGTTCCGACCGTTCGTACGTGCCATCCGGCTGGAGAATCCAGCTTCGTTCGGTGTCGAGAAGGTTGGCGAGCAGAACCTGCTGCAGCACCTGATCGTGCACCGTTTGGTTCTCTACCGGCACCAGTTGCTCGACGCGCCGATCGAGGTTGCGTTCCATCATGTCCGCGCTCGAGATATAAACCCTGGTCTGCTTGCCGGGGATCGGCGCCCCGTTCGCGAAGGCATAAATGCGGCTGTGCTCCAGGAAGCGGCCGATGATCGATTTCACGCGGATATTTTCGGACAGGCCCTGCACTCCGGGACGCAAATTGCAGATGCCGCGAACGACGAGCTGGATTTCGACCCCCGCCTCGCTCGCCGCATAGAGCCGGTCGATCATTCCGGCGTCCGTCAGCTGGTTCAGCTTCGCCCAGATGCCCGACGGCTTGCCCTGCCGCGCAGCTTCCGCCTCGGCATCGATCCGCTCGTAGAGTTTTTCACGAAGGTCGACCGGGCTGATGCCGAGCATCTCGGTGCCGTGCGGTTCGACGTAACCGGTGACGAAATTGAAGAGCTTGGCCGCATCGCGCCCGAAGCGAGGATCGGCGGTGAAGTAGCTCAGATCGGTGTAAATCTTGGCTGTGATCGGGTGGTAATTGCCGGTGCCGAAGTGGCAATAGGTGCGAAATCCGTCTTCTTCGCGCCGGACGACCATGGCGACTTTCGCATGGGTCTTCCAGTCGACGAAGCCGTAGATCACCTGGACCCCGGCGCGTTCCAGCTTGTTCGCCCAGTAGAGGTTCTGCTCCTCGTCGAAACGCGCCTTCAGCTCGACCACGGCGGTCACCGACTTGCCATTCTCCGCCGCCTCGACCAGCGCCTCGATCACTTCGGATTGCGTGCCTGCGCGGTAGAGCGCCTGCTTGATCGCGACCACGTTCGGATCGGCCGCCGCCTGACGGATGAAATCCACCACCACGTCGAAGCTTTCGTAGGGGTGGTGTACGACGATGTCCTTTTCGCGGATCGCGGCGAAGCAGTCGCCATCGTGTTCGCGAACCCGCTCGGGATACCGCGGCGAATAGGCATCGAATTTGAGGTCGGGCCGATCTTCCTTCACGATGTCCGAAAGGCCCGCCATGCCCAGCATGCCGTCGATCTTCACGACAGACGCCCCTGGCGTCGCCAGCCTTTCGCGCAGCAGTGCCTCTGCCGTGGGGTCGAACTGCTCTTCCAGTTCGAGCTGGATCACCTGACCGCGCCGCCGCCGCTGGATCGCGCTGCGGAAGGTGCGCACCAGATCCTCCGCCTCTTCCTCGATTTCGATATCGCTGTCGCGCAACACCCGGAACACGCCGCTGCCGCGCATCTCGAAGCCGGGGAACAGATGTTCGGCAAATCGGGTGATCAGGTTCTCGATCCCAATATAAATCGCCTCGTCGCCCGGTACGCGGAGGAATCGGGGAAGCGCCGAAGGGATCAGCACCATTTCCACCAGTTCTTCGGTTTCGTTGGCCTTTATCTCCTGCCGGCGGACGGTGAACAGCACGCCCAGCCCTTCGTTGGAGATGAAGGGGAATGGGTGCCCGGGATCGAGCGCCTGCGGTGTAATCACCGGCATGATCTCGTCGAGGAAATGCTGCCGCAGCCACTCGTGCGCCTCTTGGCCTATCCGGCGGTCGTCGGCCATGTGGATGCCTGCATCGGCCAGCAATTCGCGCAGGTCGCTGAAAATCTCCTGTTGCCGAGCGCTCAGCGCACCCAGGCGCTCGCGCACTTCGGCAAGCTGCTGGGTCGGGGTGAGCCCGTCGATGGAGGGCTTCTCGATCCCGCGCTGCACCTGACCGACGAGGCCGGCGACGCGAATCATCATGAATTCGTCGAGATTGCTGCCGGAGATCGAGAGGAAACGCAGCCGTTCGAGCAGCGGATAATCGGTATTGCATGCCTCGGCGAGCACGCGATCATTGAACGCCAGCCAGCTCAATTCACGGTTGAAGAATCGCGCACTGTGTTCGCGGGTCGCATTGGCGCTCAACGGAAATTCCATCGTGTCAGCTTTCGCCTTAACTGGCATCGAACAGGTGTTCCCGCGCCCGGAATCGAGCGCGCGATCGGTCGCAGTCCCTAACCATTGTGCGCGAGGCCGACTACCCCGCTTTTGGGCCTGGCGAGCTTACCAGTCGCCCGCTTTCAACAGGTCCGCACTCCGCGCGATTTCGGCGATGCCACGCTTTCCGTCGGCCCCGCGCCCAAGCTGGACGATCACGTCGATCACGCTGGCGGCATAGGCGATGATATCGGGTCGTGTCAGGCCGATCCCGGTCTGCATGACCATCAGCGACAATTGCTCGAGAGCGCCAGCCAGGGAATTGGCGTGCACCGTCGAAAAACTGCCCGGATGCCCTGTGTTGATGGCGCGCAGGAAACTGACGCTCTCCGCACCGCGCAATTCGCCGAGCACGATCCGGTCGGGGCGCAGGCGCAAAGCGGCCTGTAACAGCTCGTTTGCTGTGACCTTCGCTTCGCCCAGTTCGCCCTTTACGGCGACCAGCCCCACTCCATTCTCTCCGGGAAGTTTGAGTTCTGGGGTGTCTTCGACCAGCACGACGCGTTGATCCCTGGGGATCTCGCCCAGCATCGCGTTGAGGAAGGTGGTCTTGCCGGTGCTGGTACCGCCGGAGATCAGGATAGTCTGCCGCTGCAGGATCGCCTCGCGCAGGAAGGCGATCGGTTCCGCCTGCGGATCGGGCATCGGCGGATGTTCGCGCTTCTTCAGCGGCCCGGTGTCATAGGCGTCGAGCGGGAGATCGAGCCGCCGGTGGCGGCGGATCGCCATCACCCAGTGCTTGCGGCTCGCAGGCGGACCGCAGAACTGGACGCGAGCGCCATCGGGCAGCGTGGCACCGAGCAGCGGATGCTCGCGGTTGATACCCTGGTGGCTGACACGCGCGACCTGCTCGGCCAGGCGCTGTACCAGTACGTCGGTAATCATGGGGGTTTCGATCCGCTGCATCCCGCCGGGCTGCGCCGCATCCTCGATCCACACCTCGCCGGGTCGGTTGACGATGATTTCGGTCACCGTGTCGCGGTCCAGCCATTCGCGGAACGGCGCGAGGTATGCTTCGAGATACACGCTGCGCTCGCGCGCCTGTGGGGAGCGGGGCTCCGCCGCTTTCAGCGGCTGGACATCTGCGCCCACGCGCTGCGGATCGGCCTCGGCCAAGGGTTCAGACCCCTGAGAAGTCGAGATCGCGCGCGGTAAAGACCCGGATCGGCTCGCCGGCGCGTACCCGTACCACAGGGCCAAGCTTGCCATCCTGCTCGGCCGCAGTGGCCGCCGCAGCCTGGCCGCCGCCACCGATCACCAGCGATGCACCGCCGCTTCCGATGGCTGAGAGACCACCGATAACCGACAGCAGCATGGCGGAGCCGAACCGCTGGAAAAACCGGCTGTCGACATCGCCCGGCAGACCCGTCTTGCCATCGAACCCGACGCCGGGCGATTGCAGGTTCACGCTGACGCCATCGGGGCGGATCACGCGGGTCCAGATCACGTAGGCGCGCTTTTGCCCGGCCTGCAGGCCCGACTGATACTGCCCGATCAGACGGCTGGAGCGCGGGATAAGTACGTTCTTGCCATCGAAGCTCTTCACATCCTGGCTCACCACGGCACGCACAAATCCGGGCACATCGGTGTCGATCGCAGTCTCGAGAACCGCGGGGATGAGGGTGCCCTCCGTCACCGTAGTCGCCGGATTGCTAAGCGGCTTGGCCTGGGCGG